>Ga0316197_10000185_pt1 | contig 46752 bp, 44 predicted proteins | sample OudBiesiAoxic_MG_FD_204939 | JGI IMG/M metagenome (GOLD analysis project Ga0316197, IMG submission 204939) | Coastal sediment microbial communities from Oude Bieten Haven, Netherlands - site A oxic | ecosystem: Environmental > Aquatic > Marine > Coastal > Sediment | place: Netherlands... | reverse complement strand
TTTACAAAGGAAATAAGATCTGTATATTTACAAATCTAAATAAAAGTATCCGTTGTGGTGGTAAGTAATCTCATAGTCTAAGCTCCTACTGAAATATTATTATCTAAAAATTCTAACACATTTTGTTCAAGATGTCAAAAGTGTATTAATTATTTGGTTCATCTACTTCTACTCCGCTACCTAGCCATAGGTTAGGAGTCATACTTCCATTCTTATCCTTGTATCCAATTCCGAAGAGAGGATTTTCTGGGAATGTAAGAAGAGTAAATTGAACTGCTAAACGATCGTCATACGACCCTGTTCTTCTGTCGTAATCTTTTGTGTATCCCACAGACCATTCATAGTATCCCATTTCTTTTCCAAGATAGAGACCATATTCATCATCGGTATTAATTTCGGTTTTATAGGATAATTTTATATTCCACCCTTGGCTGGGTTTCCCTATACCGGCTCGCATTCTGAATTCATGTTCTTGTTTAGTGATACCTCTATCATAGTTAGTGCTAAAACTAGCTTCTTCACGATACGTATATCCTAGACCAAATCTTTTATATGAACCATAGATATCTCCTTCTAGCTCCTTTAAGCTTTTAAAGAAATCATTGCTTTGGTTATAGGCTTCCCTATGTACTTTTGCCATAAGGGAAAGGGTGAAGTATTTTTTATATTCTGGACGATTCATCTCCTCAAACATAATAGAGTTGAGACTAAAATCCAATTGATTATCATTTCTTTCATTTAAAATTTGTTTTACTCGACTTATTTCAGTAGGAGTAATCTCTAATTTATCTTTGTTATACTCAGCTGCAGCATAACTTCTGAGTTCCTCATCAGTAAATCTTTTATCTCTATATTCATATCTGAACGAAACTTGATCTGAAGAAAAATCTTTTAAACTTTGTGATGGTCCATACTTATAGATACCATAGGTAGTACGGTAGAAATGCTCTACTTCTCCTCCATTTAAATAACTAGCTCCAATAATGTCATTTTTAACATTAAAAGTATCTATGTTGTTATCTGCTCTGTCATCTGACCCCTGAGTATAAGTAATGTTATAGATATCTAGATCATTTTTTATCTCGATTCCATATGTACTTTCTGATACTTTTTCATTTGCAGAACTATAAATATTATTTGGTTTAGAAGGATTGTTATTTTGAGGATTTCTCAAGGTATAATCAATTTTTTCATGATCATAATAGAATCTATAACTTTCGTTAATATAATAACTCAGACCAAATTTATTGTTGGTTAGGTCATTATACTCTTCATCAAAGGTATAGCCATTATTTTGTGTAAGTTCTCCACGGGTAAATCTTTTATCTAAATCATAGTATAAATTTAATTTTTTCTCATCGTTGACTAAGAAATCAATGTTATTGGTGTATAGATCTCCTCTTTTTACATCTCTATCAAACCCATCATTACTTCGTTTATATCCAGCAGTATAGATAGTCGTGGTATTTCCAAGATCCAATGTTACGTTATCTTTGAATTCATTGATACTATCTTTATTTTTTAATCTGACTTGTCCATTGTATGTAGAATTACCATTACGGCTTCCATTGTCGTAGGAGTAAAGTTGACCAAAATAATTGAATTCATTGTTTAATTTAAGATCTATATCTCTAAAGTGATTGTTGGTATTGTCTAATAGAGTGATTTTATGGTTTAAATTAACTTGATGTTGTAGGGATGAATCTCCACCGTTATTATTACCATTATAAGTATCATAACCACCTGTATATTTATCATATCTAAGGTTATATTTTAATCCTATTTCACCGAGATAACCTAAGTTAAGTCTTTTATCTTCTAATTCTATTTGGGCAAAATCTGATTCATTGATATAGATATTATAAGCATCATTTTCTGCTACCTTATTATACTTATATATCCCCTCTCTGTCCCAATTTTCCTCTTTTGTACGACCAAAAGTAAGTTCTAATCTATATTGATCATAGAAAAATTCAGTAGCGACCTTATCTTCGCTATTTTTACTGTAGATAATATTTTCTTCTTTGTTATATTGCTGATCTCTTTTGTTGAAGTTAGGGTTATTTGGACTACTAACTTCTCTAAATGGATCGTTGTCTAAATTTAATTCCTTTTCAGATCTAAGACTGTCAAATTTCACCTTATAAGTTACTCCAGTATTTCCTAGATCATATTCTCCAAGGTGTAGTCTGATCTTATCACTGTCATCTTTATCATACTCATATACAGACCAAGGGTTATAGTTTACACTTTTTCCTTGAAGTGTTGTTAGATCTTTTAGTTCTGGACTACGTTCCCAAGATCTAAGTTTTCTGAGTTTGTCTCCACTTTTGTGATCGTAAGCAAAATCTATCTTAGCATCCTTTAAGTTAAATGCAAATCCAAAATTTTCACGTCTAGACTGATCATCGTCTTCTTTAGATGTAGAACCAGGGTCCAAATCTTTTAGATAATCGTAGTAAGCAGAAACCTTATAATCTTCATTGTCTTTGGTAAAGCCAATATCTGTATATAATTTATGGTCTAACTCAGAACCAAAAGATGCATCGGACATTCGATCATCGACTAGTTGTCTATATGGTTCTTCTCCTCCAGCTAACATCTTAACTTTAGAGTGAAGGGTTATATCATTTCGTTCACCTATATTTTTAAACTCTGAATCTAAAGTGATAAAATTAATAGATTCACCATCGTTTCTATCTTTATCATCATAGTAACCAGCTCTTTCTAGCTCATCTCTATAATCTTCTAAAGCACTTATTTTATTTACCGTTGTACTCTGTAATCCTAATTTTAAATAACCTTTATCGTTTTTGTATTCATGGTTAGCGGCTAGATCCCATCTATCGTCAATGGAACTATCTTTTTTTGAGACCAATAGATCATCGGCAGTAACTAGACCCTTTCCATAGGCTCCTAAATCATACCAGTTTTCAAATCTTCCAACTAAAAGTCCTAATTGGTCAGAAAATTTAGGGGCTATACCACCTTTAAAGTATTTGCTGTTATTATCTCCGTAGTTTATACCACTAGATATATGAAATCCATAATCGGTACTATCCCCCCAAACAGGGAAAAGTGGTACTTTGGAACCTTGTCTTATATTAACTGCATACCAAGGAAACCAACCTACTTTATGACCACTAATATATAGGTCAATATCTTGAAATTCAGCCTTATTATCTGGAACTATCTTTAATTTTTTAGTTTCAAGGTAATATCCACCTTTTTTATAATCCCCAGTTTCTAAGATACTAAAATCAGTAGTGAACCAAGCATTTTTTAGGGTGAAAGCTTCTTTATTATATTCTCCGACTTCTCCGCCGAAATATATCCTGTCATTAGGAGCTTCGGCACCTGTTACACCTCCTACTTCCATATAGGAAATGCTATCATAGTATTTTAAGATACTACTATCCAATGAAAGTAGGGTTTTTTGAGAATCAATCCTAGCTTGATTAGATCCATCTCCCATTTCAATTCTCACATCTCCAGTAGCTGTAACTACATTTGAATCCTTATCTCTTTTAAAACCAAAGGCTTGAAGCTTTAAGCCTTGGTATTTAAATTTTACTCCACCATCAGCTGTCAGAGTATCATTCTTTGTATCGATGACTAAACTTTCACTAGAAATAGCAGCTCCATCACTGGAGGCATTAACTTTACTTATATCGTTTACAGTTGAAAAAAGCCCTGCTGTAGCCGCCTTATTTAGGTCATTTCCAAATCCTGGTTCTTTTGCACCAAAGGATATTTGAACAACACAAAATAGGAGGATAGCAATGGTTTTTGAGTTTAAATTTTTCATATATTATATCTCCCCTAGTTTCAAGCATATTTTTCCTATTATAATTATTAAATTATAGCATAGTTTTTTACAATTTCAAATGTAAGAAAATAAAAAAAGGGTCCGAAGACCCTCACTCTTAGTATGAATTTAATTTTTCGCTTAAAGCATTTTTTTGAACTAAACCAATTATTTGATCGACAGCTTCACCATTTTTAAAAGCAATCATAGTAGGAATACTTCTAACGCCGTATTTTTGAGATAAACCTGGGTTATCATCTACATTTACTTTAACAATCTTGGCACTAACCTCTTCAGATAATTCATCTAAAATTGGAGCTAACATCTTGCAAGGACCACACCAGTCAGCATAAAAATCAACTAAAACAATCCCATCTTGGATAACTGTATCGAAACTAGTTTCATCGGTATATATAACTTTACTCATTAAAACCCCTCCTAAATTATGTTGATTATAAACATCTTTAAGTAATACTAGCATATTAAATATGCTGTGTCAAACATTCAAGTTATCTAATGTCTTTTCTATATAAGGTTCATTTTTTTATAATTATTAGGGAGGAAAAATATAAGTTGAATGATATTTTTTAAAAAGTTGGAATTTTGGAAAATAAGGTTGAAAATAAAGGAGTTTTCTTGCTCATACACGTATAATTATGTTAAAATTAGGTTATAAAAAAATCTAAAACTAAAATAATTGGAGGTTTAGGAATATGTTGTTAATAACGGGAGCATGCGGGTTTATTGCTAGTGCATTAACTTGGGAATTGAATGAAGGTGGAAGAAATGATATCATCTTATCTGGAGAGTTAGAACAAGAAGATAAGTGGTTAAATATAAGGGATAGAGATTACTATGATTGGGTGCATAAAAATGATCTATTTGAGTGGTTGTCTGTTGAGGAGAATGCAGTAAAAATAACAGGGATAGTACATATGGGAGCTTGTTCAGCAACGACTGAAACAGATATGGATTTCTTAATGGATAATAACTATGGATATACAAAAAAATTATGGAAATTCTGTACAGAGAGACAGATTAACTTTATATATGCTTCATCTGCAGCTACTTATGGATTAGGAGAGTTGGGTTATGATGATGATGTAACTCCAGAGGAATTAAAAAAATTAAAACCATTAAACAAATATGGATATTCTAAAAAATTCTTTGATGACTGGGCATTTAAACAAGAAAAAACTCCTAAACAATGGGTTGGAATAAAGTTTTTTAATGTATATGGACCTCAAGAATATCATAAAGATAGGATGGCATCTATGGTATTTCATGCCTTCAATCAATATAAAAAAGATGGACTTGTAAAATTATTTAAATCTCATAAGTCTGAATACGAAGATGGAGGTCAGTTAAGAGATTTCGTTTATATAAAAGACGTAGTAAAGGTATTGAAGTTTTTTGTAGAGAGTGAGGATAAATCAGGAATCTACAATATAGGAACTGGAATTGCTAGAAGTTTTAAAGACCTTGCATTAAATGCAATAAGGGCAAGTGCAGATGATTACTCATTGGAAGAATCTAAAGTTATAGAGTATGTACCGATGCCTGAGGATCTTAGAGGAAGATATCAATATTACACTTGTGCAGAGATGAAAAAATTAAAATCAGTGGGATATACAGAAAAATTCCATACATTAGAAGAAGGAATAAAAGATTATGTTCAAAATCATCTAGCTATAGAAAATCCATATTTATAAAATTAAAGGATATTTAAGAAAACTATAGAATAAAAATAATAGGAATTTAAAGATAAAAACAAGGGAATTTTTTCCTTGTTTTTAATTACAGTTAATAAAAGTTGTTTTTTAAATTACTGATATTCACGGAACCCCTTCTTTTGTTATCTCTCGATTGACTAGGATTAAAAAAATTATATTGAAAAAAATATGATTTTTTCCATGTCAAGGGGGAAAGTCCAAATGAAAGTAGAGGTTTTTAGTGTAAAAGTTTTATTAAATTTAAATAAAATAGAAATTAGGAGGTGATAGGAATAAAATTAATATTACCTGCAAAGAAACTTGAAAAGCAATTTAAAGAGATAATACTTGATTACCAGTCAGAAGAAGACCTTCTGTATTATTCATATATAGATGCCATTAATAATTTTGATTATTATTTAAGGCGATTAGAGGAGTTGAGAGTTGGGGAAAATTTACCCCAAGATGATGTTCCTGTGATTGAATATTGGCTTGTAGATATGGAGGAAAAAGAAATCAGAGGGATGATAAAGATAAGGTATGAGAATATACCTATTCATGGAAATATAAGTTATGATATACCTCCTAAAAAAAGGTTTCTAGGGTATGGAACAAGCATATTACGACTAGGAATAGAAAAAGCGAAAGAACTGGGGATAGAAGAAATAAAGGTCTCTTGTGCTTCTAATAATGAGGGATCGAGAAAAATAATTTTAAAAAATAATGCTGTTTTTATAGGCTTGGCAGAGGAAAACAATGAAGTATATGAGGGGTATATAATCAAATAAAACAGGGGAGATTTTATGGAATTAAGAAAAGTTTTAGAGAAGGCTAAAGAGGTTGGAGGATCAGATATTCACTTTGTGGTAGGGAGACCACCTATGATAAGAATAAATGGGGATTTATTAGATACAGGTGATTTTGAGAAGATGGGACCTCAAAAATTAGAGGATTTAGCTAAAACAATTCTCTCAGAAGATCAATATATGGAATTTAGGGAACATTATGAATATGATTTTGCCTTTGGAGTAGCAGGACTCGGGAGATATAGAGTAAATGTTCATATGCAGAGGGGAACAATTGGAATAACTATAAGAGTATTGAACACTGAAATTCTTTCTTTTGAAGAACTGAAGTTACCGGGTACTTTAAAACAATTTACAGAGTATAAAAATGGATTAGTTTTAGTTACGGGACCTACAGGAAGTGGGAAGACTACAACTTTGGCAGCTATGATAGATAAGATAAATGATGAAAAACCACACCATATAATAACAATAGAAGATCCTATAGAATACCTACATAGTCATAAAAAAAGTGTGGTAGAACAGAGGGAAATTAGATCCGATACAGCTTCATTTAAGACGGCATTAAAGTATATCCTAAGACAGGATCCCGATGTAATTCTTGTAGGAGAAATGAGAGATTTAGAGACTATAGAAGCTGCAATCACAGCAGCAGAAACAGGTCATCTAGTTTTTGGAACTCTTCATACAAATAGTGCGGCTAAAACAATAGATAGAATAATAGATGTATTCCCAAAGGAAAGACAAGGTCAAATCAGATCTCAGCTATCGACTTCTTTAAGGGGGGTAATAGCTCAGCAATTGGTTCCACTAAAAGATGGAAGTGGTCGTAGGGTTGCTTTAGAAATATTGGTGGGGACACCAGCGGTAGGAAACCTTATAAGGGAAGGGAAAATTCATCAGATACCATCTGCACTACAAACAGGGGCTAGATTTGGTATGGTAACAATGGAAAAATCTTTAGGAGACCTATATGATAAAGGGATCATAACTAGAGAGGAATATAATAATAGAATATTTTAAATAAAAAAAAATAGAACGCTGATGTTCGCAGCTTTAAAATAGGAGATAGAAATAAATAAGATGGAAAATATTAAATTAAATTTTGAGATAAAAATAAATAATCTAAAGGAGTTTATTCGTGTTCTTATTCCAGAATTAATAGATGAAAAAATAACTATTATGGAAAAAAGATGTGATGGATTTTTAGAATTGGAATTAGAAGCTGTAGGGAAAAAAATTATATTTTCATATGAAAATCATTTGAATAAGTTAGAGGATCAGAGGATAGTTATGTCCAAGGTAGGACTCCTAAAATTAATGGATAAAAAATATCCATGGGGTGGACTTATTGGGGTAAGACCTACAAAATTAGTTAGGAGATTTCTCAATCTTTCATACACCTATGATGAAATAGAAAAACTTATGTGTGAATTGTACTTAGTGACTCCTAAGAAAGTGAAACTACTTATAGATGTAGTAAAAAAAGAGATGAAATTTCTAAATAGAGATCATATAAATATGTATATAGGGATACCATATTGTCCTACAAAGTGTAGATACTGTTCTTTTGCTTCTTATGAGATGAAGGGGAAAATAGGTAAATATTATAATGAATTTGTGGAAACACTTTTAGAAGAAATAAGCCTTACAGGGGAATTTTTAAAGGGGACTTCTAATAGTATTGAATCTTTATATATTGGAGGAGGGACACCTAGTATATTGACAGAAATTGATATGGAAAGGGTCTTAAAATCAATAAAAAACAATATAAACTTAACCGATCTAAAGGAATTTACTTTAGAGGCGGGGAGAGTAGATACACTTACTTTGAAAAAATTAGATATAATGAAATCTTACGGAGTTGAAAGGATCAGTTTAAATCCTCAGACATTTAATCTAAATACTTTAGAAAAAATGAATCGTCCTTTGGATAGAAATAAATTTGATGAGATGTTTAACTATGCTAAAAAAATAGGTTTGATAATTAATATGGACCTAATCTTGGGATTACCCGGTGAGACTACAGAAGATATTTTATATACTTTAGAGGAGTTAAAAAAATATTCTGCTGAAAATCTGACAACCCATGTGCTTGCACTAAAAAAAGCATCTGTTTTATTTAAAGATGTTCAGACATCTATACCTCTTGACTATGAAAAGATAGAGAAAAAATTATATGAAGTTACAGAAGGTAAAAAAATGAAACCTTATTATATGTACAGGCAGAAAAATAGTCTTGAATGTGGAGAAAATATGGGGTTTGCCATAGAAGGAACAGAATCAATATTTAATATTGAGATGATAGAAGAAAATCAATCAACCCTTGGATTAGGAGGAGGAGCAATCACTAAATCAGTAGTAGCGGAAAGTCTTACGGTAGATAAGATAAAGAGAATAGTGAGTCCTAAGGAACCTATCGCCTATGTAAAGCAGATGAAGGAAAGATTACCTAAGAAATTGGAATTATTTAAATAGAAGACCTCACTACTATCTCCTCTCCTAAATTAGGAGAGGAGGAAAAGTAGCATTAGGAAGTTGGATGACTATAAACTTTACTTAAAAGTCAGATTATAGTCTGCGTCAAGGATAGAAGATTCTAATTTAGAAAAAAATGTTTTAAAAACTCCTGTGCAATTGCAGTAAAAGTTTTGTAAATTAGTGTAGATTGGTGGCAAAAGAAGAATTTTTCTGAGAATCTCGGTGACCTCTGAGACTCTGTGTTAAGAGGCTTTCTTAATCTGAGTAACCTGTGACAAAATAAAAGGTTTTATTCTATATGTAAGGGGTGAGTAGGATGAATCAAAATGTAAAGTTGTTTATTATAATCGTAGTGATACTAACTACAAGTTTTATTTATAATAAGACGAGACCTGAAAAAAAGAGTATAAAACTAAAAAAAGAGATGATTTTTAGTAGTAGCGATGAGATGGAAAAATTAAATATAAACCATGCTGAATTAGAGGATTATTTAAAAGTAGGGATAACTCTTAGTATTGCTAAAAAGATCTTTGAGTATAAAGAGATAGTAGGAAGTGTAGATAACCTAAAGGATCTATCTAGAATAGCTGGGATAGGGGATAAAACTGTAGAAAAATTATCGAAAAATATAGAGGTAAGAGACGGTGGTACTTTAAATAAGTTGAAGATAAATTCAGCTTCTACGAAGATACTCAAATATTATGGATTTACTAAAAAAGAAATAAAAAAAATAGAAATTTATAAAGAAAAAAATGATGTGATCTATTCTAATATCGAGATGATGGAGATATTAGGAGAGGAAAGGTACAGAGTTTATGAAGACATATTGGAGTATAATTAAATTCTTAATGTAAGGAGTAAAAAAATTAATATTTCTATAACTTTTATGTTGTTCATGAATAAAGAAAGTTCTAAGGGTTTCGCCCTTAACTGAGATCATTTCGATTCACGATTATCAAAATTAGACGTAACTAAATCTAATTTTAAATGTGATTGACACAAAAAACAGATCCAAAGAAAATCAAGAAGATTTATAATTGTCTTAGCTAGTAATACACGATCGTTGTTGTAGGAAAAATACAGATGAAGCTCAACGACTATAAACTTCACTTTAAAAGCTTCTGTGTTGTAGCGGTAAAGTTTTATAGATTAGTGATACATTTAACTCTCTTTATTAAATAGTGAAGAAAGTTAATATTAGTAGACTCTTGGAGACAAATTTATTCGTGATAATTTGTGACTGAAAAAAGAAAATCTGTGAAGATTAAAAAAGATAGGAGTAGGAAAAATGCAGAATTTAGATTATACAACGATAGACACAATAGGTTTAGTAATGGGGTTATTCTCTGTATTTATAGGAATAAAATATCCAGATTGGGATTTTAAGCTCAAGTTAAAACATAGATCCATATTAACTCACAGTCCGTTAATTACGTTTTTTTTCATATATATATATTTAAATAAACAAGGCGGATTTTTAGGATTTGGAGGAGAGAAAGAGATTGGATTTAGATATTTTATAATGGGGTTTTCCATAGGAATGGGAATACATTTTCTATATGACTTATTTCCCAAAGGATGGAAAGGAAGTGCACTTCTACATGTCCCAATCTTAAATAGAAAGATAAAAAAATGGGGAAGTATTATTCTCTTTCTTTTATTTACTTTGATCTCACTTGTGATAGGGATAAGGCTCAGTAATTCCATAGAAGAAACAATCTTATTTTTAATTTTAGGGCTTTTATTACTGGGATTAAATAGGAGAAAAGAAGGAAAAATAATAAGACCGACAGGGTCTTTTTTACTTTTATTTATAGGAATCGCTTGTTATATAGATCCTGAGTTTTATAGATTTTTAATAAAAAATATAGAATCTCTATGGGTAGTAGGAGAAGCAGGGGTAAAATTAGTCTTCACATTAATTTCATAATAGTATGGGATTATATAAGATAAGAAGAGAGAAAAGATAATGTAGAATGAGAAAAAATAAAAGCTTTAGTCGCAGATTACGCAGATAGAAGCAGATTTTAAATGAGAAAAAATAAAAACTAGTCACGAATTACACTAATAGGCACGAAAGAGGCAAAAAAAGTTCTAAAGTCAGAATTAAAAAAGTTAGAACTTAGTCTGCGTCAGAGGTTGAAGGTTCTAACCAAGAAAAAAATCTTAAAGTACCTCTTTATCTCATTTCTTTGTAATGAAGGTTTTAAATTAAGAAATTTATTTTAATCTACATAATCTGCGACAAAAAAGGCTTCTGTGCTGTAGCAGTAGGATCTTTTATCTTTGTATAATTCGTGACAAAACAAGATTTATTATTCTTATGATTCGATAGAACGGGGGAGATTATGAAAATACTAGTTGTAGAAGATGAGGGGAATATAAGAAAAGTGATAAAAAAAATATTAGAAATAAATGAATTTGAAGTTTTAGAAGCTTGTGATGGAGCAGAAGCTATGGATATATTCTACAGTGAGAAGATAGATTTGGTAATACTTGACTGGATGCTACCTAAAATAAATGGTATTGAAGTATTAAAGATGATTAGAGAAGAGTCTAGCCTACCAGTTTTGATGTTAACAGCAAAATCTCAAGAGGATGATGAAATAGAAGGATTAGAAGTAGGAGCAAATGATTATTTGAAGAAACCATTTAGTTTGAAAATATTGATTACACGGGTTAAAAAGCTTCTCAACTTAATAGGAGGAAGTAAAAAATATGGTATTTTAGAGATTGATTTAAATAACCATAAAGTTTATATAAAAGGAAAGAATATCAATATATCTCCTAAGGAGTTTGAACTCTTAAATTATTTGATATTAAATAGTGGGATAGCCCTAAGTAGGGAAAAAATATTGGCTGATGTATGGGATTTTGCCTACGAAGGTGATTATAGAACTGTAGATACCCATATAAAAACTCTGAGAAAAAAAATCGGTCCGGAACACATAACTACTGTAAGAGGGATAGGCTATAAATTTGAGGTGGATAAAAGATGAAACTAAAACTGACTCACAAGGTATTTATATTTTCCCTAGCCCTTGTATCCTTAGTAATAGTTGGAGGAATATATATAAATAACAACTATTTAGAAGATTTTTATTCCAATAGGAGGATAGCTCAGATAAAGGAAGTAAGAAAGCAACTTTCTAAGGGAGTTCCTACAGAGGAAGAGTTAGAAACCTATTCACAAAAATATAATATTACAATAAATATGATGGATAAGATAAATCCCAGACGAATAGAAAGGTATCAATTTGATGAAAATAACGAAGGAAACAAAGTGACTAAACATAGGGGAATGGAGCACTTAGAATATTATAAATTACTTCCAACAGGACAGTTTATAATTTTGAGGATATCCATGGATTCTATACAAAGTACAGTTGGAATAGTCAATGAATTTTATATCTATGAAGGGATAGCTATATTGATAGGATCACTTTTTTTTGTATATATATTTTCTCTTCATATCACTCGGCCTATAATAGCTTTAAATTCTATTATCAGAAGGATGGTAAATATGGATTTTTCTTATAGAGCCAATATAAAAAGTGGAGATGAACTCGAAGAATTAGGAGATAATATGAATTTTCTCTCCTCTGAATTAGAAAAAAATATAGGACAGTTAAAATTATCTAATATGAAACTCAAAGATGAAGTAGAAAAAAGAAAAAAAATAGATGAACTCAGAAAAGAATTTATTGCTAGTGTGACCCATGAGATAAAAACACCAGTAACAGTTATAAATACTCATGCCGAGATGCTCCTCTATGATTTGATTGAAAATAAGGAAGAGGGGAAAGAATATTTAAAGACTATTATGTCTGAAGGAGACAATATAAGTACCCTTTTGAATGAACTCATAAAACTTATAAAATTAGAGGAAAAAATAGTAGATATAGAGATAGAAAAATTAGATTTATTCGATCTATTAAGGGAGGAGAGCTCTAAATATAAGATTGATTTAATGAAGAAAAATGTGAGTTTAATATTAAATTTAGAAGAAGGTTTAATGGCTTTAGGAGATGATTTTAAAATAAGACAGGTCGTAAATAATCTTTTGAGTAATGGTGTATCCTACGTAGAAAATGGTGGGGAACTCAGGGTGAATTTAGAAACTATAGAAAATAAAGCTATAGTAGAAATAATAAATACAGGTTCTTCTATTCCAGAAGATAAATTAGAAAATATTTGGAAACCATTTTATAGAGTAGAAAAATCTAGAAATAGAAAGTATGGTGGGACAGGACTTGGTCTTACTATAGTGAGTGGGATCTTAGAAAGACATGGATCGGAATTTGGTGTGAAAAATATAGAAAATGGTGTAAAATTTTGGTTTACTTTAAAAAAAGTAACCAAGGGGGTATAATGTTGGGGAGTCATATGATGAATCACGAGACGATGTATGGATTGTCAGGAGGTATTTATTGGGTATTTATGTTATTTAGAGGAGTAGCAGGTTTTATTTTACCTCTAATATTGTTATACTTAATCTATAGGTTTATGAAGAGGAAGGATGGTGAATTTCTTCAGAAATCAGAAACTCCTTTAGAAAGGCTGAAAATGAGGTTAGTTAAAGGGGAGATCACCAAGGAAGAATATGAAGAGTTAAAGAAAATAATAGAAAATTAGATAAAAAAATAAAAAATTAGACCTCATCTTTTTTATGGTGTTTTTCACGAGTATTAAAATTAAGTATATTGAATCCTTAATTTTAAATGTGAGCCTCATTAGGAGAAACCAAGCATAAATAATATAGCTTTTCTTTCTCCTAATATAGGAGAGAGAAATAAAAAAAGAGAGAGGTCTGTAAAAAAAGGAGAGATTGATGGGAAGACCAGGAAAAGTAAAAGGTTTTATAGATAGTGTTATTGGAAAAGCGATAGTTGTAGGAATAGAGGTCTTTGCTAGAAAAAGTAATGTATCTTTAGAAGATTCTCTAGCAGAGTTAAAGGAACTATCTCATGCTGCTGGAATAGAGACTGTTTATACGATAAGTCAAAAAAAGAATAGGATAGAGGTAGGAACTTATTTAGGGAGCGGTAAATTAGATGAAATCAAAGCTTTGGCAGCTAGATATGGTGCTGATATTCTCTTGGTAGATGATGAACTTTCTGGAATACAGATAAGAAATTTAGAGAGCGAATTGGATATGGAAATAATAGACAGAACTAGTTTAATTTTAGATATATTTGCCAACAGAGCTAAGAGTAAAGAAGGAAAACTACAGGTAGAGTTAGCTAGATTGAGATATGAAAAACCTAGGATTGTAGGAGGAAGTACCCAACTATCTAAACAAGCTGGGGGAATAGGATCTAGAGGACTAGGAGAAAAAAAGATGGAGCTTGATAGAAGAACCATCGATAAAAGGATAAAGGATGTAGAAAGATCTATAGAAACACTAAAAAAGCAAAGGGAAGTACAAAAAAATAAAAGAAAAAAGAGTCATCTACAGACAGTGGCCCTAATTGGATATACAAATGCAGGGAAATCCACTTTGATGAATACTTTTTTAAGAATAAATAATCCAATAAAGAGTAAACATGAATCACCAGTTGCAGATATGTTATTTGCCACACTAGATCCATTTCATAGAAAGGTAAAATTAAAAAATAATTTAGAATTTATATTAACAGATACAGTTGGATTTGTTAGTAAATTACCTCATACTTTGGTAGATGCCTTTATGTCAACATTAGAAGAGGTCAAAGATGCTGATCTACTTTTATATGTTGTAGATGTATCCAATGAGGAGTATGAACATCAACTGAAGGTTACTAAAAACGTAGTAAAGGAATTAGGAGCACAAGAAATTCCATACATAATAGTACAAAATAAAAAAGATCGATTAGATCCTGAAAAACTTTTAGAAATTCTTGATCCTCTAGAAACAACAGCGCCGATATCTGCCTTAAATGGAGACGGGTTGGATCAGTTGATCTCTGGAATTGAGGAAAAGATAATGAAAGATTATAAAGTTGTAAATTTAGTTATCCCATTTGAAAGTGGATCCATGGCCAATTATATATTGGAGAATACTAAGGTTTTAGAGCACAAATACCTAGATGATGGGCTTCACGTCAGGGCCTACTTAAACGGGAATGACATCAATAAGTACAATTTATTTTTAGTATAAAAAGTAAAAACACTTGACAAAATCTAAAGGTCGTAGTATTATATAAGAAGTAACAGGAAGTTAACAAAAGTTTCATTGAGTAAGAAGCCCTTCTGGGATTGAAGTTAAATGGATTTTGAGAAAGCTTTACTGTATTAAAATTTTACGGAGGTAACACACATGTTAAAAGGAACAGTTAAATGGTTTAATGACGATAAAGGATTTGGATTTATCCAAGCTGAAGATGGAAACGACTACTTCGCACATTTCTCTCAAATCAACAAAGAAGGATTCAAGACTTTAAAAGAAGGGGAAGAAGTAACTTTCGAAATCACTGAAGGTGCAAAAGGTCCTCAAGCTTCAAACATCGAAACTGTATAATTTCTTTATTTGAAAGTTAAGCGATAGATTTATTCTATCGCTTTTTTTTTACAAAAAAAAAGGTTAAAAGAGAATAGAGCAATTGAAAATTGATAGTTGAGAATTAAAAATTAAAAGAATAAGAGAAAAAATATTGGACACAGAGATACACAGAGGAGGGGAAGGAAAAAATATGGAGAAAGCTCAGTGAAACTCTTATCTGATTCTCAGTGAATCTCAGTGTCAAAAAATATGATTTTGAAAACTTCTGTGGTGTAGCAGTAGAGGGATTTAATTTGTGCAGTTAGTGGCAAAAAAAGTTTCTGACTTTAGATGTTTGAATAAAAAAAGAGCTTTTAAGATAAAAGCTCTTCTAATTCAAACATCTCTTCTAATAAAATTTCATAATCTATTTCATTTTTTTCTTTTTCTTCAATTAAATTACCTAATTTTGAATAATCATCTTGATTTAAGGAAATATCGATCTCTAAGTCATCAATTGTTTTTAAAATTTTTATTTCGAGATCTTTTAATTTTTTCAATCGACGTTGGTCGTTTTTTTCTTTTTGGTTATCTCTTATTCTTGTATCTACTTTATCCTTTTTTATAACTTCTACGATTACTTCTGAAGTTTGGTCTAAGTAATAATTAAAATTACCAGGATAATCATACAAAGTTTGATCTTTTAATTCAACAATCCTATTTGCAATCTTATTTAAAAAATATCTATCATGGGAAATAAACAAAAGAGTTCCACTAAATGAATCAAGTGTTTCTTCTAAAACTTCTTTAAAATGTAGATCCAGATGATTTGTAGGTTCGTCTAGGATGAGAAGGTTAAATCCATTGTTGATCATGATGGCTAATTTTAATCTAGCTTTTTCTCCACCACTAAGAGATTCAATTTTTTTATTTAAATCGTCCTTGTAAAAATGAAATTTTGCTAAACTCCTATGTAAATCAGATTCTTTGACAATACTTTCATTTCTAAAAACATCTATTAGAGTAGATTGGTAATCTACAAATGTGAGATTTTGATCGAGGTAAGCTACCTTTAAGTTACTCCCTAAAGTAACGCCCTCTGCTTCATCTAAGATCATTTTTAATAAGGTAGATTTACCACTGCCGTTAGATCCAATAATACCTAGTTTTTCACCTAGATAGAGATCTAAAGAGATATTTTTAAATAGTTGTTTGTCATTAATTTTTTTAGAAATTTTCTCGATTTTAATAACTCTTTTACCACTTCTTCCTTGGTTGTCAAAATCAAACGAAATATTTCTTTCAATTTTTGGTTTATCAATTTTTTCCATCTTTTCTATACGTTTTCTCATGTTTTCGGCTTTGATAAACATAGATTCATTGTCACCGTTACTTCCCCAATGTCTGAATCTTCTAATGGCATCTTCCATCTGCTTGATTTTTTTCTCTTGAGCTAAAAACAACTCTAACTCTTTTAGGTATCTTCTCTCTTTTTCTACAACATAGTAACTATAATTACCGTTGAATATTTCAACACCTCTATGATTTAATTCATAAATTTTATCAATGGTATTATCTAAAAAGTATCTATCATGAGAAATTAAAAAAATACTTTTTTTATATCCTTTAACAAACTCTTCTAACCATTTTATAGAGTTAAGATCTAGATGGTTTGTAGGCTCGTCTAATAATAATAGATCTGGTTCATCTACTAAAGCTTTTGCAAGAAAAACTCTATTTTTTTCCCCACCACTGAGTTCACTAATCTTTTTTTCCAAGAATTCGTCTGGGATCTTTAATCCTAACTTAATTTTTTTGATTTTTTCATCTATCTCATAACCACCTTGTGACTCAAATTCTTCCTGTAATTTACCGTAATGTATAAGATCTTCGTTGTATGTAGAAGAGGTGTAATCTTCTATTAGTTTTAAAGAATTATTGATTTTTTTTTCTAAAGCCAAAAGGTTATCAAATCCACTATATAGAACTTCATTAACATTTTTCTCTAAAAAGTTAGTAAAATCTTGGATTAAATATCCAATTTTAAGATTTTTTTGTAATGTAAGGTTTCCACTACTATAGTCTTCTATTTTAGAGATTATTTTAAATATAGTTGATTTTCCACTTCCATTTTTCCCGATTAAACCGATTTTTTCTCCCTCTATTATCCTAAGTGATATATCGTCTAATATTAAATTAGAACCATAATATTTAGTTATTTTATCCATAGTAACCTGTAACATCTATATCTCCTTCTAAACTTTTATTTATTGTTATATATTTTAATTTTTTTATCTAAAAGATTATAAAAATTATGTAGTAGACATATAAATTATAAAAATCTAAATTCTTCCTGTCTAGATTCAAAGTCACGTTGCCTAAAATAAAATTATAATCCTGAACTCTAGTATATAATAAATTCAATGAAAAAGCTAAAGTTAGACCAAGAAAAAATCTAAAGGTTAGTCACGAATTACACGAATGAATACAAAGAAGAAGAAAGAGAATAGATAAAACCTTGGACACGGAGATGCACAGAGGAAAAAAGAGAGTTGCTCAGAGAAAACTCTGTGGATCTCTAATAATACATTTAAAATTTCTTCTAGTTATAAGTAATTTTAATATTCGTATAATCTCTCAGTGAATCTCTGTGTTATATCATTTGAATTAAATAAAAAAAATAAAACTTTTAGTCGCAGATTACGCAGAGAGTGGAGGAGTATTTAACCAAGAAAAGAAGTTTTCTTAGTGAGCTTCGTGTAAGGAATAAGGTTTTAAAAATTCGTATAATTTGTACAATTAGTGGCAAAAAAATTTCTGACTTTAGATATTAAAAAAAGGAGCTTCATTGAAAAAGCTCCTCCAATTTAATTTAAGATATATTTCTTGAATGTCTGTTTTTTTGTCCAGTTTTAAGGATTCTTACAAGGGATGAAACAACTACAATTCCAAAAGAAAGAGCTCCTGCTGCAAACATAGTTTCAACACCTTTAAAAACAGCTTTTTCCATGTCTTTTTCTAACATATAAAACATAGTGTAATATATACCACTTCCAGGAACTAACGGTATCAATCCACTGATTAGGATAGATGTAACTGGAGTTTTTAAAAACCTAGCTAAAATTTCTGAGCAGAGAGTTAAAACAACAGATGGTGCAAAATAAGAAAACATCAAAGAGGTATTGTGTTTAACACAGAGTAAATAAGTAAACCAACTTACTCCTCCTACTAAGGCAGAAAAAAATAGATTTTTCCCACGAATGTTGAAGATAATACCGAATCCCAAAGTTGCTAAAATGGCGACTAAAGTTTGTGTAAACATTTAAAAAGTACCTCCTGTCATAAGATAGCTTATAGCAACACCTGTTCCTACAGCTAAAGAAGTGGCAACTAAGAGAGCTTCTGCTCCACGAGCCATCCCTGTCATATAATCCCCTGCTATAATATCTCTGATCCCGTTGGTTAAGGCAAGTCCTGGAACTAATAACATTAGGGAACCGATGACGGCTTTATCGGTATTGTCAATCATATGTAATGTATAAAGGTAGTGAGCCATAAAAGCGCTGAGAGCTCCTCCTATTGTATTTACAAAAATTCCGTTTAATTCATATTTACTGAAAGAATAGGATAGGAGGTATATAGCTCCTCCAATAGGAAGTGTTCCTATAAAATCTTGAGTATTGCCTCCAAAAATTAAAGCGAAGGAAGCAGCTGTTGTACAGTAAAAGATGAAGTTAAGGAGCATAGAGTATCTAGGGATTTTGTCTATGGCTTTTAATTTTTCCATAAATTCATTACAGTTATAATTTTCTGCATCTCTAGCAAGGTCGTTTATTTGATGGACTTTTTCCAAGTTTATCGTCCTAGATTTTATACGAATAACATTTGAGATGGTTATGTCGTCTTTTGTAACAGATACTATGATACCACTAAGAGTCGCAAAACAATCGGCTATAGCACCGTGGAGTTCGGAAATCCTAGTGACTGCATCTTCAGCTCTATAAGTTTCACCACCATTTTCTAAAATCATTTTTCCTGCATGGGAAGATATTTTAAGTATTTTATTTAATGTCATTTTGACCCCCAATTTAACATGTTTTTATAGTTAGATTTAATTAAGATTTGAACTCTTATTACTTCTTTATTATAACATATTGAGACCTTTTGAATATAGAAGAAAATGAAAAAAATCAAGAATAGCATGAATAGGAAGAAGTAAAGTAAATTGGAAATGAATAATTGTAAATCAGGATAAAGGTTTAAGTTTTAGTTATGTATTAATTTTTTTTTATTAGTAATAATTTGTACAGTTGGTGACAAAAATGTTATTCTTTGAGGACTTTATATATCAGAGGGAATGTCTTTTATTCTTTTTTCGTATAAATACCATACTATTTAGATATTATAATTAATTCTGAAAAATTAGTATAATCATATTAGAATTTTTAACAAGAATAAAATATATCGTATAGGAATAAATGTTTGTTAATTTAGGGGAGGGAAAAGATGAAAAAAATAAGTAACAGTACAATGATATTAATAGCAATGGTGCTAGGTATAGTAGCAGGAGCATTTTTAGGAGAAAAAGGTGTAATCTTTGCACCATTAGGAAATATCTTTATTAGTTTGATTAAGATGTTGGTTATACCTCTGGTATTTTTCAGTATTATTTCTGGGGCAGCAGCACTTGGAAAAACTAAGTCAGCAGGAAAGGTTGGAGTATTTACAATAGCTTACTACCTAGGGACATCGGCAATATCTGTTATATTAGGATTGTTAGCAGGAAATATTTTTAAACCAGGTTTAGGAGTAAAGGTTCCGGCTTCATTGATGACAGACGCTACTACATATGCAGAAAACTCAAATGTAGCAGGATTTTGGGATACTATCCAAGGGATCATTCCTGGAAATCCATTTGAATCATTAGTAAGCGGAAATATCTTGCAGATATTATTCTTTGCACTATTCTTTGGAATAGCATTATCTACAATGGAAGAGAAAAAACAAAAACCAGTAACAGATATTTTGGATACTGTAAATGATGGAATGATCTGGATGATAAAGAAAGTCTTGGTTATTGCGCCTTTAGGAGTATTTGGATTGATGACTAATTCAATCGCATTATTTGGTATGGATATAATGGTATTAGTCCTTAAATTATTGGCTGTTTTCAGTGGGACATTAGGAATTATCCACTTTATTGTAATCCCTATGCTTGTAAAAGTTTTAGGAGGTATGAACCCTATAACTTTCTTAAAAGGGATGAAAGAAACTCAAATATTAGCATTTGCTTCAGCTTCATCTATGGCAACGTTACCTATAAATAAACAAGAATGTGAAGATTTAGGAGTGAAACCAGAGGTAACATCATTTGTATTACCACTAGGAGCTACAATTAATATGAATGGAAATGCTATGTTATATGCATTGACAGCAGTGTTCTTTGCTCAAATGTTTGGAGTAGAATTAGGGATGGCTCAATATGTAGCAATAATTTTAACTTCTGTATTAGGAGCAATTGGAACAGCAGGAGTTCCAGGACCGGCATTATTAGTAGTAGCAGTATTGGTTGCTGCAGGAATTCCAGTAACAGCTTTACCACTTATATTTGGAGTAGATAGATTATTTGATATGATGAGAACTTCTACGAATGTATTAGGAGATGCTTCTTGTGCTATAATCGTAGAAAAAATAATAATAGATGAATCAGCAAAAGAATCTGTATTGAAAAAGGCATAGATTTAGAATATATTTAAAAAAAGGATTTGAATTTTTTCAAATCCTTTTTTGATTTGGTTAAAACCAAGAAAAAACCTTGGACACGGAGATACACAGAGGAAAAAAGAGATTATAGAGAAACCTCAGTGAACCTCTAATTTTAAGCTCAGTGAGTCTCTGTGTTAAAAAAAGAAATAGAACGCGGGTGCGATGCACACACGGATCAAGAGCTATGAAGAAGCAGAATTTTTTATTTTATGGTTTTCAATCCAAAAAGTTAAGAGAAAGGTAGCAAAGCTACCTTTCTCTTATAAATTAAATTTGGTGCCCTACGGGAACAATGAAAGGAGGGGGGAGTTCCAAAGTTTCCGCCTTTGATACGGCTCTATTTCGATTCACGATTATCAAAATTAGATGTAACTAAATCTAATTTTAAATGTGACTGATTAAAAGAGATAGAGGAAAGAAAAGTAAGCAGATTTTATACTTTTTCGTTATGGCTTTTCTCAAATAGAGAAGCCGAGGCTGTAACCATTTGATGTTATAGAGTGAGACCGTGAATCCCCGTTTCTTAGTGGGATGCCTGACGGACATGATAGGTGCGACGAAACTCGCAAAAGGTATACTGAGAAGTAGGATAACATCTAGAAAAAGGATTAAAGTCAAAATAAAATAAGATCTTAACCAAAAATAATGAAAGCTTCTTTGTTAGAGCAGTAAAATTTTTAAAATCTGCGTAATCTGCGACAAAAAAACTCTGGGAATAGCGTTGTTTCTCCCTATAGAGGGAGAAACTAAGAGGAGAGGGTAAGGGTTAAAAAAATTAAAAGTTGAGATAGTAGAAAAAATTTGATATAATAGTTTTAATGTAAAGAAAAAACACTTGACATACTGGTGGAGATATATTATAATACAGGGGTAAATTATGGAATTAAATGAATTTTTAGAAATTTCAATATTGTTAGGTTACTACGGAAGCCTTTTAAGCGATAAACAACGAACTTACATGGAAGAACACTTTGAAGATGATTATTCCCTTTCGGAGATTGCAAAATCTCATGGTATCAGTAGACAGGCAGTCTATGATAATATCAAAAGGGGAAATAAAATTTTAAAAAGTTATGAAGAAAAAATTGGGTTCTTAAAGAGAGAAAAAGAGATAAGAGAAAGTTTGAAAGAACTAAAGGCAGATTATAGTGAAGTGAAGTTAGACAGCTTAATAGCAAGTTTTGATATATAAGAGGTGTTCTATGTTAGATAATTTAGGAAGTAAATTCCAAGGAATATTTAAAAAGGTAAGAGGACATGGAAAATTAACAGAGGATAATATAAAGGCTGCTTTGAAAGAAGTAAGATTATCATTATTAGAAGCAGATGTTAACTACCGTGTAGTAAAGGACTTTGTAAATAAAATAAAAGAAAAAGCTGTAGGAGAAAATACTCTCAGTGGTATCAATCCAGGACAGCAATTCATAAAGATCGTAAATGATGAGTTAACTGAATTATTAGGCGGAACAAACGCAAGATTAACTAAAGCACATAGAGGTCCTACAATAATCATGTTAGCTGGATTACAAGGGGCAGGTAAAACTACCTTTGCAGCTAAGTTAGCTAAATATTTGAAAAAAAATGGAGAAAAACCATTTTTAGTAGGAGCCGATGTATATAGACCGGCAGCTATGAAACAACTTCAAGTTTTAGGAGACCAAATTGGTGTACCTGTATATTATGAAGAGGGAAGCAAGGATGCAGTAGGTATTTGTGAAACTGGTGTAAAAAAAGCCAGAGCAGAGGAAGCAACTTATATAATCCTAGATACAGCAGGAAGACTTCACATAGATGAAGGATTAATGGAAGAATTAAATCAAATCAGAAAAAAAGTCAGACCTCAAGAAATTCTCTTAGTAGTAGACGCAATGATTGGTCAAGACGCAGTAAATTTAGCTAGTAGCTTTAATGAAACTCTTAGTATAGACGGTGTAGTATTAACAAAGTTAGATGGAGACACCAGAGGTGGATCTGCACTATCGATCAAAGCAGTAGTAGGAAAGCCTATCAAGTTTATTGGTATAGGAGAAAAATTAGAAGATATCGAATTATTTCATCCTGAAAGATTAGTATCAAGAATCTTAGGAATGGGAGATGTAGTTTCCTTAGTTGAAAAAGCTCAAGGTGCTATAGATGAAGATGAAGCTAAATTACTAGAAGAAAAATTAAGAAAGCAAGAATTTGATTTAGAAGATTTTCTAAAACAATTACAAAATATAAAGAAACTAGGACCTATTGGAAATATCTTAAAGATGTTACCGGGGGTAGGAGATCTAGGAGATCTAGCACCAGCAGAAAAAGAGATGAAAAAAACAGAAGCAATTATACAGTCTATGACTGTAGAAGAAAGAAGAAAACCTAAAGTTATAAACGCTAGCAGAAAGAAAAGAATAGCTAAAGGATCTGCTACGAAAGTTCAAGATATAAATAAGATGTTAAAGCAATTTGAACAGATGAAAGGTATGATGAAAATGTTCAGCGGTGGTAAGGGAATGCCTGGAATGCCAAAGATGGGTAAAGGAATGAAGTTACCGTTTTAACTCTTCCTTCTTATGGCTTCTCTTAAGTACAACGAAACCAAAGTATTAGCGACGAAGCAACTTCAATAGTTTTCCTTTACGAAGGGAAAACGACAACAAGGAAAGAGTAAACTATACAAATTATAATAAATTATTAAATAAATTAAAATGAGAAAAGGAGAAATAATTATGTTAAAAATCAGATTAACTAGATTAGGAAGCAAGAAGAGACCTGTTTACAGAGTAGTAGCAATGGAAGCATTACAAAAAAGAGATGGAAAGGCAATAGCTTACTTAGGTAACTACTATCCATTAGAAGATTCTAAAGTAGTATTAAAAGAGGAAGAGATCTTAAGATTATTAGGAAACGGAGCTCAACCTACAAGAACTGTTAAATCTTTATTAACTAAAGCTGGAATTTGGGCTAAGTTTGAAGAGTCAAAGAAAAACTAATTTTATTTTAATAAAATTTGAAAAGAACCCGAAAGGGTTCTTTTTTTTAGAAATTTAAAATGAGAACCAAGAATTTTTTTGGACACAGAGATGCACGGAGAAAGAGTATAGAGAACAGATGAAAGAGTATAGAGAACAGAGAGGGAAATGTATAGTTGGAAATTGAAAGGTTTAGTCGCAGATTGAAATAAAGATAAGAAAAAAGAAGGAACGCGGATGCTGTGCATACACGGAAGAAACTTTAATGGTCGCAGATGTTTATTTTAGAGTTAAAACCAAGAGAAAGAATTATCTGTGTAGATCAGAGGGTTTTCTGTGTATCTCGGAGAGATCCGCGTGCTATGAATTTAAAGGTCCCATTAGAGAAGATTAGCGTAATTCGCGGAAAAAAAAAAGACTTCTGTGCTGTAGCAAAAAGATTTAATAAATTTGTATACATTTAATTTTTTTATTAGGTATAGAAAAAATTAATATTCGTATAATCACTGTGTAATCTGCGACAAAAAAATTGATTTTAACTCAGTGAATCTCTCATCTTGCCTCAGTGAATCTCTGTGTAAAAAAGAAAAGAAAGATACAAAGAGAAAGGACTGGTCACGAATTACACTAATTAACACGAAGGAAGATTAGTTGAAAGCGGCTAGTTGAAAAATGAAAGATTTAATCGTATATTACGTAGAAAATGGTGGATTAAAAAACTTAGATGTGAAGATCACAAAGAGAAGAATTTGTGAGGGAAATAATCGTTTTTGTTATCAAATATTACATAGTAACTATATTTTACTAAAGAAAAACTTAATCATCGTTCAAATTAAAAAAACTTAATAGTCGATTAGATTAATTGTGGTAAAATGAGAATGAAATAAAAAAATGGAGGAAAGAAATGAATAAAGAGATTTTAAAACATGAGATAAAGGGATATGAAGAGGAGATAGATTTAGTGGATCTTATAAAAATATTAATTAAAAACAAGGGACTCATATTATTGACAACTATAATAATAACAGCTTTTAGTGTAGGAGGAGCTCTCTATATAAGATCAAATAGGGTAGATAAATTCGGTCAAAATTTTATATTGAGAAGTTTCGGCGATAGTTATTATGGTGGGAAAGCAAAATTAAAAATAAAAAGGTTTAATGTAGATGAAATGTTATTAGATGATGCTGTAGTAGATATGTTTTATGCCAATGAAGATTTTAATAGGTATTATTTAGAAAAAATAAATGATAGTAAAAGTACTTCAGATGAGAGAAGAAAATTTTTACAAGATTCCATAGAATTAAAGCAAGTAATGGAAAAAGATGTGTTTAAATATTATACAGTGGAAACAACAATGGAAGATGAAGTGTTGAGTAAAAAGATGATAAGATTTTATTTAGATACTGTAAACCTGAAAAAAGTGGCATTAATAAAAGAAGCAGTAGAAGGGGAAGAATCTTCGACTTTAGAAATGAAAGAGCTATATGAAGGAAGAGTTAAAATGGGTGAAAAGAAGATAGCTGAAATAATAAAAAATCAACCATCTTCAATATTAGAAAACCAGAGTATAATGTCAATTTTGACAATTACCAACCCAACTTTAATACAAGAGATGGCAAGTGATAAGGAACTATATGGGAAGTATTATAGTCAAGCTATAGGGATAGAAGGGGTAAAGGGAGATAAAGGTTTAAATCAGCAAATAGAGGAACTATCATCTATTTATAAGATAGAGGAGAAGAGTAAAGCAAAGATGATTGTGGCTATTGGGATGATACTAGGATTATTTTTAGGGATTTTTGGAGCCTTTATGAAGGAGTTTTTTGCAAATGTAGATTTGAAAAACTAATTACGAGTGGTATAAATTTTAAAATATTGAAATCTATGAAATTTAGCTTAGGAGTATATATAGGCCTGTCTTATATTTATGTAACCTATCAAATGGGTGTAATGTATAATTACATAGTTTGGTGGGTTTTTTTGTTGAAAAATGATGAAAAATGGACATAACTTAAAAAAAACTTAAAATAATTTTAAAAAAGTAGGGTTTTATGATAAGATGAAAGCAACGTTAAATTACGTATATGTGGTTGTATATTCTATAAAGGATTGTTTTATTAAATATACAATGTAACCTAAGGAAAATAAAAAATGGAGGAAAAGATGACTAAAGAAATTCTAAAACACGAAGTAAGAGAATATGAAGATGAGATAGATTTAGTGGATTTACTAAAAATATTGAAAAAAAGAGCAAAATTAATAATGGGAATATTTTTAATAACTACTCTTATAGCTTTTGGAATTGGGATAAGTAAATATAATTCTGGGAAAAGAGTATCAACTATAGTCAGCTATAATTTTAATGAGATATCAGAAGGATTGAACCCAGATGGAAGTAAATTTAATCCGAATCTTATAATTTCGAATGAAGTGTTAAATGGTGTAATAAAACATTTGGGATTAGAAGGAAAAGAATTAAATGTGGTGGAAATAAGAGAAAAAATATCGGTGAATCCGATAGTCCCTACATATATATATACTAAGATTAAATCGGAACTAGAAAAGGGAATAAATTCATCATTCAATGCCACTGCATATGAGATAGAGCTGAAAATTATAAAAGATAGCGACCTGACAAAAAAAATATTACAAACCTTGGTAGTTGAATACAGTAATTATTATAGTGCAAGGTATGCACAATCTGATGTTGTACCTGTAATAAAGATGGACGAAACATATGAATATCAAGATTATATTAAGGTGTTTAAATCTAAATTAAAGGATATAGAATATATTTTAAAGTCTAAAAATGATCAGAGTTTTGTATCAAAACAAAATGGAGTAGGTTTTTCAAGTATTTCGAATAAAATTGAATTGATAAGAGAAGTTGATATAACAAGAGTGCAACAATATTTAGTTATAGATGGTATTTCTAAAAATAAGGAGATGGCTTCGAAAGATTTAGAATATAGAATAAAAAACTATGAAAGTGAAAAACAAAAGAAGGTTAATGAAGTAGAGGCTTTAAATGGAGTGTTAAAACTTTATAAACCAGAGGGAAATAAAGTTTTGATGTCTGGAAATGCCGGAACAATGCTGGAACAAAATCCTAATGAATATTATTCAAAATTAATTGAAAAAGTAGCGGTGGCAGCAGTAGAAATAGGGAATATCGATGAAGAGATAAAAACTTTAAAAGAAGGTAAAGTGAAAATTAATAGTAGTAATGGTGAAAATAAAAAAATTCTAGAAGCAACTTTAGCAGAATTAGAAAAAGATGTAAATGATGTAGCTATATCAGCTAATGAAGTTTTAAAAGAGTACAATGATAGATTTGTAACTAATTACGTTAAAACTATATCACCTGTAAATGAAATGACTAATAGCAAAAAAGCTGTGATGATAATAGCTATTGGGATGATATTAGGGTTGTTTTTAGGTGTATTCGTAGCCTTTATGAAGGAGTTTTTTGCAAATGTGGATTTGAAGAATTAAAGAAAAAAGCTTTTTAGTCGCAGATTACGCAGAAAGATATAACAAGAATTTAACCGCGAATGATGCTAAAGTTATACGATGGATATATGAGTATTAATTTTGTTCATATTTAATGAAAAAAATTAAATATATAAATTTTTCTATTATTTAATAAAGAAATTTAAATGTATAACGAATGAGAAAACATTGATAATTAAAAGTGAATCTTTGTGTAAAAAAAAGAAATAGAACGCGGATGCTGTGCATACACGGAAGAAGCTCTAATGGTCGCAGATGTTTATTTTGAAGTTAAAACCAAGAGAAATAATTATTTGTGTAGATCAGAGGGTTTTCTGTGTATCTCGGAGAGATCGCGTGCTATGAATTTAAAGGTCACATTAGAGAAAATTAGCGTCATTAGCGGTAGAAGAAGGTTAAAGATTAATTGAAACTTTTGGACACAGAGATACACAGAGGAAGAAGAAATAAAACAGAGAACAGATAAGGTTCTAAACAAAATAAAAGGTTTGAAAAATCTGAGTAAGTCTGTGTAATCTATGACGAAAAAAGGCTCCTGTAGTGTAGCATAAAGAGTTTGAAGGTTAGTGTAGCTTGATGGCAAAAATAAAGGTTTTTACTTGGCATAAAAGAGAAAATTTGAAGAGACTTCTTTCTATTAAAAATAAGAGAAATATGGTAAAATATACAAGGAATATTTGCTTTTAAACATGAAACATGAAACATTAAAATAGAAATTTACTCAGGTAAATTAAAAAAAGTTTACCAAGGGGGAAAGAAAATGTTAAAAAATGACAGGATAAGAAACTGTGTTAAACTATTATTAGATTCTGTGCTACTAAGTTCAGCTTTTATATTTGCTTTTATGATAAAGTTTGAAGGTAATTGGGGAAAATATTTTAGAATGAGGTATGTGGCTCACTTTTTAGTGATCTATATTGTTTTAAATTTGATCTTAAAGATAAATAAAAAAAGCTGGAGATACACCAATTCATTGGATATATTTAATATCATAATGGTTGTAACTTTTTCTAATATGATATATGTGTTGGCTATAGTATTTTTAGAGATAGCGAAATTCCCCATAAGTTTATTCTCTCTCATGGTTATATTTGAGATGATATTTTTACTTATTGGAAGGTTTGCCTTTAGAGTTCATAGGACATTAGAAAGTATACAATTTGGGAAAAAACATAAAATTGAAAGAAAAAAAGCACTGATAGTAGGAGCAGGAGAAGCAGGGGAAGGACTCCTTCGAGAAAGTCTTAAAAATCCACATCTAAAATTAGAAATAATAGGGGTAGTAGATGATGACCCTAAGAAGAAGAATATGGTACTTTATGGAAAAAAAGTTTTAGGAAATAGATTTGATATCCCAAGATTAGTAGATGAATTTAATATAGATGAAGTTATAATAGCAATACCTTCTATGAGGAGTAAACAGATCAAAGAGGTATATAAATTAATAGATACTGAGAAGGTAACGATTAAAATACTGCCTAGTTATGATGAAATATTAGAAGGTGGATCTATTTTAAATCAAGTCAGAGATGTAAAGGTAGAAGATTTGTTAGGTAGACAGATAATAAAGGTAAACAGTAGAAATATAGCCCGTGGTATAGAGGGGAAGGTAATATTTATAACTGGAGGAGCAGGATCTATTGGATCGGAATTATCTAGACAAATAGCAAAATACAATCCTAAAAAATTAATAAATATAGATTTGAATGAAAATTCCATATATTTTTTAGAATTAGAATTGAAGAGAAAATATAAAGATCTTGAAATTATAAGTGAAATAGGAAATGTAAGGGAATATGATAAGATGGAGTATTTATTTAAAAAATATAAACCAGAGATAGTGTTTCATGCAGCAGCCCATAAACACGTTCCTCTTATGGAACATAATCCAGAGGAAGCTATTAAAAATAATGTGTTTGGAACTAAAAATATAATTGATCTAGCTGATCTTTATAATGCTGAAAGATTTATTTTGGTCTCTACAGACAAAGCCGTGAATCCAACTAATATCATGGGTGCTACAAAAAGAACAGCTGAGCTATTAGTTGAGGAAAAAAATAAGATCAGTAAAACAAAATTTATGGCAACTAGATTTGGAAATGTACTAGGAAGTAGTGGAAGTGTAATTCCATTATTTAAAAAATTGATAGAGGAAAAGAAAAACATAACTGTAACCCATCCAGAGATAACTAGATACTTTATGACTATACCAGAGGCAGCGAGTCTAGTAATAGAAGCTGGGACTATGAGTAAAGGTGGAGAAGTATTTATCCTAGATATGGGAGAACCTGTAAAGATAATGGATTTAGCTAAAAATCTTATAAAATTATCTGGATTAACATTGGGAGAAGATATAAATATAGAAATTACAGGGCTGAGACCTGGGGAAAAACTATATGAGGAATTACTCTACGATGTGAATAGTGCAGAGAAGACAGAAAATAAAAAGATATTTATAGGGAAACTTCATGATGAAGATGAAGTGGGAAATTTAAAATATTTAGAAGAACTGAAAGATATATTGAAGGTGCACGAATATGAAAAATTAAAAGAGGTAATGAAAAAAGTAGTTATTACTTTTAAGGAACCAGAAGAAGTTAATAGGAAGGTAAGAAACACTCCTTCAGTTGTTTCTTCGGTAGTTGGAGAAGTTAAAAAATTAGTTATTAGTTAAAAGTGATTTAAAAGACTTGGACACAGAGATACACAGAGGGAAAAAGAGAGAGAGCACAGAGAAAGAATTAAAATTTTTGGTTAGAAGCGAGAAAAAAGAAATAGAACGCGGATTAGGCAGATATTTGTTTTGTTTGGTTTTAATAGAAAGTTAAGAGGAAAGGTTCTAAAGAGTCCCTCTTTAATACGGGTTCATTTCTTTTCCTGATCAAAAGAAACGAACCAAAGAAAAGCTCAAATTTTAAAAATGGCTTTTAAGTTGAGATAAAATAACTACGAGCTTTTAAGCTACAGTCCTCACTACGTTGCGGAACTTAATTTGTATATCGCTCTTGGTAGAATAACTATTGTAAAAGCTACATTGCCTTTAAAATTAAAAAAAGCAGACAATTATAAGCTTTAGAGTTAAAGAAATTGGGATAACATCTAGAAAAAGGGGTAAGTTCAAAATATATAATTAAAAATAAAAAAATAGAGTTAATATAGGAAAAAAGAAATAGGAGGAAAGTAGAATGGAGAAATTAAATATACCGTTGTCAGTGCCAAATTTATCAAAAGATATAGTTCCTATGATAGAAGAATGTATAGAAACTGGATGGGTATCTACTGGAGGAAGATTCATAACTGAATTTGAAGAAAAGGTAGCGAGTTATGTAGGAGTAGAAAAAGCAGTAGGAGTACAATCTGGAAGTGCTGGACTACATGTTGCATATAGAGTAATGGGAGTAGAAGCAGGAGATGAAGTTATCTGTCCTACAGCTACATTTATAGCTACAGTAAATCCTATGATCTATATAGGAGCGTATCCTGTATTTATGGATTGTGATGATACATTAAATATGGATCTAGAAAAACTTGAAGAATTTTTAGAGAATAATGGACAATGGACAATGAAGAATGGAAAAGAAGTTTTAATAAATAAAAATAGTAGTAGAATAATAAAAGCTATATGTATAGTTCATGTATTTGGAAATCCTATTGATATGGTAAAGGTTATGGAAATAGCTAAAAAATATAAATTAAAGGTAATAGAAGATTCAGCTGAATCTCTTGGTTCTTTTTATTCAAAAGATGGAGAAAAGAAAGCTCATACTGGTACTCTGGGAGATATTGGAATATATTCATTTAATGCCAATAAGATACTTACTACTGGAGGAGGAGGAATGGTTGTAGCAAAAGATAAAAAAATCTTAGATAAAGTAAGATTTTTATCGGTACAAGCTAAAACTGATCCACTATATTTTACCCATGATGAGATTGGATATAACTATAGACTTACCAATGTAGCATCAGCGTTTGGTGTAAGCCAAATGAATCAATTGGAAGGGTTTATAGAAAATAAAATAAAAAATTATAATCTATACAAAGAAGCAATAAAAAATATAGATGGATTAGAAATGTTGCCATTCAATGAAGATACTAGAGCAAACCACTGGTTCTATTCTATCATGGTAGCTAAAGATAAATACGGATTAGATAGAGATGAATTGTTGGTTAAATTAAATGAATGCGGAATACAGTCTAGACCGTTATGGGGGTTGATGCATGATCAAAAACCATTGAAGCAGTATGAGGCGTATAAGATAGAAAAAGCAAGACACTATGTGGATAATTTATTGAATATTCCTTGTAGTACTAACTTGACTAGTGAGCAGGTAGAAGCTGTAGTAGGGAAGTTAAAGGGATTTAAAAAGTAAATTTAATTTTTTTTGATTTTAAATAAAAATAAAATTCTAAGGGTTCCGCCCTTAACTGGGTCTGTTTCGATTCACGATTATTAAAATTAGATGTAACTAAATCTAATTTTAAATGTGACTTGATCTGAGAAAGAGAGTCAAAGAGGAACAAAAAAGTTCTAAGGGTGTCCCCCTTAACGGACTCCATTTGCTTTTTATCTGAAAAAGAAATAGAGGAAAGAAAAGCAGACTTTTTCTAAATGATGTTAGAGGTAAGACCGTGGATCCCCGTTTCTTAGTGGGATGCCTGACGGGCATGGTTGGCATGACGAAACTCGCAAGGGATATTCTGAGAAGTAGAATAACATCTAGAAAAAGAAATTAGAGTCCAAAGAAAAGTCAGGATTAAAAAGTCAGATTCTAGTCTGCGTCAAAGTTTATGAGCTATTCTTTGTGGGTCTCTTTATCTCCTTTCTTTGTGATGAAAAATTGGTTTGTGTTAAAAATAAATATTGAAAGGAAAGGGATAATTTTATGTATAGAAAATTTGGGAAGAGGGTTTTGGATATTGTTTTAGTCTTGATATTCTTTGCTTTATTTTGGTGGGTGTATATTGTAGTTGGATTATTGGTTAAGAAAAAATTAGGATCACCTGTGATATTCTCTCAAAAAAGACCAGGAAAAGACGGAAAGATATTTACAATGTATAAGTTCAGATCTATGACCGATGCAAGATGTGAAAAGGGAGATATTCTTTGTGATGAAGAAAGACTTCCGAAGTTCGGGAAATTACTCAGAGCTACAAGCTTGGATGAAATTCCTGGATTATGGAATGTATTAAAGGGAGAAATGAGTCTGGTAGGACCTAGACCATTACTGGTAGAATATCTACCTAGATACAATAAAACTCAAGCAAGAAGACATGAAGTAAGACCGGGAATAACAGGATGGGCACAGGTAAATGGAAGGAATGCTATTTCTTGGGAAAACAAATTTAGATATGATGTAGAGTATGTGGATAATTATAATTTTTTTATGGATATAAAAATAATATTTTTGACTGTAAAGAAGGTTTTTGTGAGTGAAGGTGTATCGCAAGATGGAGAAGTAACGATGACTAAATTTATGGGTACTAGATAAGGTATAAGTTTAAGAATAATAATGAAATGACAAAGAAAAGCTATCAACGCAGAGTTATAGAGAACACAAAGGATCACAGAGGGAATGATTTTTAGGTTTGAATCAAGAAAAAAATCTGAGAACCTCGGCGAACTCTAGGTCTCTGTGTTGGATCATTTGAACCAAAGAAAAAAGCTATCAACACAGAGTTAGGGAGTACACGAAGGATCGCAGAGGAAAATAATTTTTGGATTAAAATCAAGAAAAAAATCTGAGAACCGTAGTGAACTCTGGGTTACAGGAATGTTGATCTTGTAATTTCATAACAATATCATACATCTGCATAAATTCAACTACAGAGTTATATTCATAACTCTAAGTTTCGGTTATCTGTGTTGAATCATTTGATGTTTTAAGAGTACAAACTTAGATATTTTTTTTGAATTAGGATTAATATATATAATTGATGACTTAAAAAAAGGGAGTAAGCATGGAGAAAAAGAAAATTGTTATTATTGGATCTGGGGGGCATGCTAAGGTTGTAATTGATATTTTACTCCAAAGAATCAAACTAGGAGATAATTTAGAAATCATTGGGATATTAGATGATTCTTATGATAAAGAAAATTCAATAAAATTATTTAACATCCCTGTAATTGGAAAAGTAGATAAATCTTTAAAACTAGAAAATTGTGAATATATAATAGCCATAGGATCTAATAAAGTCAGAGGAATTATATCAACTAAGTATGATTTAAGATATTATACGGCAATACATCCAAAAGCTATTATAGCTGAAGAAGTGAAAATAGAAGAGGGAACAGTAGTTATGGCAGGAGCTATTATTAACTCTTATACTCGAATAGGAAGACATTCTATTATAAATACTGGAAGTATAATAGAACACGATTGTAAGATAAAAGATTTTGTGCATATTTCACCTAATGCAACTCTTGCAGGGGGAGTAAGTATAGGAAATAAAACTTGGATAGGAATGGGAAGTAATATTATTCAAGGTGTAAAGATAGAAGAAAATGTGATAGTAGGAGCTGGAAGTGTAGTGTTAAAGTATATAAAAGCAAATAAAAAAATTGTAGGAATTATAGTAGAGGAGAAGTAGGATAAAATAATGGAGGGAAAAAATGAAAAAAATATGTTTTGTAACCGCTAGTGACGTTACAATAAAAGCATTTATGATTAACCATTTGATAGAATTATCAAAGGTATATGAAATAACTATTATAACTAATACAGATAATAAATTCTTTTTAGAACCGTATAATTTAAAAAATATAAATCTTATAAAAGTTGATATTTCAAGAAAAATATCTTTAAAAAAAGATATTAATTCTTTGATACAATTAATAAAAATTTTTAAAAGAGAAAATTATAATACAATTCATTCTATAACACCGAAAGCAGGGTTAATAACCTCAATAGCAGGTAAAATAACAAATATAGAAAATAGAGTACATATTTTTACAGGTCAAGTTTGGAAAAACTATAGTGGAGTTAAACGTGAATTATTCAAATTAATAGACAAATTGATTTCAAATCTAAATACAGAAATACTCATAGATAGCCATTCACAAAAAGAATTTTTAATAAAGGAAAAAGTGTTAAAAAAAAATCAAGGTATTGTTTTAGGATCTGGTTCTATAAGTGGTGTTGACATGAATAGATTTAAATTAGATAAATTAAAGAGACAGAACCTACGAAAAGAATTGAATATTAAAGAGGATGAAGTCTTATTTGGATTTCTAGGTCGTTTAACTAATGATAAAGGAATCAAAGAATTATTAGAAGCCTTTAATTGCAAAGAGTTAAGAGAGAATAAATTATTAATAGTAGGTCCAGATGAGGAAGGTTTAACAGAATTATTGAAGAAAGAAAATATAATTTATCTGGGCCATCAGTCTATTCCAGAAGATTATTTAAATATTATGGATATATTTTGTTTGCCAAGTCATAGAGAAGGCTTTGGAAGCGTCTTAATTGAAGCAGGAGCAATGGGGCTTCCCTGTATAGCATCTAATATATATGGAATTCAAGATGCTATAAAAGATAAAAAAACTGGTTTATTACATGAAGTAAAAGATATAGAAGATCTAAGAAGTAAGCTTATAAAATTAAATAATGATGCAGAGTTGAGAGGTAATTTAGGAAAAGAAGCTAAAAAGAGAGTTTTAAAAGAATTTTCATCAGAAAAAGTTACAGAAGAATGGGTTAAATTTTATACAAATATGATAAAAAAATAAAGTTAATTAAAAGAACAATATAATCTGAAAATTAAGGGGGTTGGAATGAGTATTAAAAATATAGAAATTAAACCTTTAGTCAGCGTTGTAATGTCTGTTTACAATGGTGAAAAATATTTGAAAGATGCAATAGAAAGCATATTAAATCAAACTTATAAAAAAATTGAATTCATAATAATAGATGATGGTTCAACTGATAAAAGTTTAAAAATAATAGAAAGTTATAAAGACAAACGAATCAAACTTATAAAAAATGATGGAAATAAAGGATTAATATATTCTTTAAATAAAGGATTAAAATTATCTTTAGGAAAATATATTGCTAGAATGGATGCTGATGATATTAGTTTGAATAACAGATTTGAATTACAGTTAAAATATATGGAAGAAAATTCAAATACAGCGGTTTTAGGTACGCAATTTTATTTTTTTTATGAAAATAATAAAATTATTAAGAAAAAATATGGTTCAAATATGACAACTGAAGAAATCAAAGCAAAACTATTTTTTGAAAATGCAGTAGCTCATCCGACTGTATTTATGAGAAAAGATATTCTGGAGAAAAATGAATATACATATAATTATTTACATAGAGGTGTAGAAGATTATGGTCTTTGGAATTTAATATCTCAAAAATATAAAATAGAAAACTTAAATATTCCATTATTAAATTATAGATTGTTAAAAAACAGTATAACAAGTAATGAGAATAGAAACATAGAAGGCAGATTTGAAGTTTTAAAGGAAATAAATAAAATAAATTTGAAAAATTTAGGAATTGATTTATCAAATGATAATTTAAGGATTTTGTTTGAAATTCAATTTTCAAATTATATAAAAAAAAGTAGATTTAATTTAAAAGAAAAAGAAAGTTTTTTAAGTTTAATTTTAAATAAAAATAAAAAAAATGGAATATATAATTTGGATATTTTTGAAGAAGTATGTGCCAAAAAATTCTACAGGATTTGTTTATATACTGGTAAATATGAAGATTATAAGAATTCAAAGTTTTATAAGATATTAAAAATAGATAAGATGAAATTCTATCAATCTTTAGCGAAAGTAATAATACTAAAGTATGTAAAAAAATTAGTTAGATAAAAATATCAGCAAAAAATAAAATTAAAGTTATAAATATTGATTTTTTATGGGTATAATTAAATCTTTAGGAGTTATAGGAATTATAGGAGTTATTAACTGATGTTTCGCGGTAGCTTTTTTTCTGAAATAGAAACATACTTATAGTAATAATATTTTTAAGGAGTAACTTCTATGAATAAAAACTATCTTGAAACATATTCAAACTTTTTAATTGATTCAAGTAAATCTGCTCATTATACAGATCTACAAAATATTACTGATTCTAAAGTTTCTAAAAATTCTATTTATCGATTTCTTAACTCAGGTTAATTTTGTGTGAAACACTTTTGGTTACGATAAAACCAACATTAAAATCAATAGAAGATTCTAATGCTTGTATTTTTTTTGGTGATACTATTGTTCATAAACTTCATACTCAACCAAACGAAATTGTCTAGTACTATTGGGATCATACGATAAATAAAAGTGTTAAAGGTATTAATATTTTATCTTGTACATATTACTCTAATTCAGAAATTTATTTAAATGTAATAGATATTTTTTGCCTTCCTAGTTATAGAGAGGGGTTTGAGAGTGTATTGATTGAAGCAGGAGCAATAGGAATAACCAGTATAGCGTCAGATATATATGGAATACAAGATGCAGTACAAGAGAATGAAACAGGATTACTTCATAAATTAAAAAATATAGAAAGGATGAAAGAAAAAATGATAACCTTGAAAGAAAACAGTGAACTCAGAAAAAAAATTGGAAGTGCAACAGAAGAAAGGATAATAAAAGAATTTTCAGCTAATAGAGTTACAAAAGAGTGGGTTAAATTTTATAAGGAGTGTTTAAGTAGTGAAAAATTTTAAAAGTATTAAAAATATATTTAAAAAAAGTTTCTTTTCATTAATTTTAATGGTTTTAGGATTAGCTTTAGGGTACTTTATAAATATTTACTTAGGTAGAACTTTAGGGAAAGACGGAATAGGAGTATACTATTTTATAATGTCTTTTATAAATATTGGATTAATTTTTTCGAAATTTGGATTGAATATCTCTTTGATTAAAATAAGTGCTATAGGAAAAAAAGAAATTCTTGATTTTAAATTATTAAAAAATTCTATTTGTATTGTTTTATTAACTAGCCTTTTCTCTATTATATTAATTTTTTTGTTATTTAGTTTCAGTAGAGAAAATCTAAGCAATTTCAAATTATTAAAGATTGTGATTTTAAGTATTTTCCCTTTGACTGTATTAAGTATTTTTAGTTCTATATTAATAGGCGGAGGTAAAATTTTAAGCGCTACATTGATACAATCACTACTATTTAATTTAATATTTTTAATATTAATATTATATTTTAAAAGTGACAATATATCAAATGTTTTAATGTTTTTTTTGATATCATCATATATAGTTTTAGTTGTAGCAGGGTATTTATTTTTTAAAATTTTTAGAAAAAAAATTGATTATGAAAATAATACTGAAGTAAGTATAAAAAAAATTTTAAAAACAAGTTATCCACTAATGTTTATTTCTTCTATAAATATATTATTAACATCATTAGATAAAATAATGTTAGGAATATGGCATACTTCAGGAGTAGTAGGAATTTACGGTGCTTCGCAAAAATTAGTCGCAATTAGCAGCATGGGATTGATAGCTATAAATAATGTGGTAGCACCAATTTTTGCAAGAGAATATTCCAATGGAAATATAATAGAATTGAAGAGAATAGTAAAAATTATAACTATTGTAATGTCTCTAATTGCTTCATTATTTTTACTTATTTTTTTAAAATTTTCTCAAGAACTGTTAAATATATTTGGAAGAGGATTTACAGGTACAAACACATTAAAGATATTAAGTGTTGGACAATTTTTTGTTTTAGCAACAGGACCAATGGCTTATTTATTAATGATGACTGGAAATGATAAATTTCATCGTAAAAATTTGATAATAAGTCTAATAATTAACATATTGCTAAATTTTATATTGATACCTAAATATGCAGGAGAAGGTGCTGCGATAGCAACAGCAATAGCCCTTATAATAAAAAACTTGTTAGGATTTATTTATGTAAAGAAAATTTTTAAAAATGAAATTGAAAAAAAGGAGAGTTAAAATGTCTGAAATACACCTATTTATAATATGGGAAAAAGCCCAAATAGAAAGAGAACATATATTATCTGATTTATTTGATAAGTTTAATGTGAAAATGATTAAGAATATAAAATGGAGGGATGAAAATTTTTCAAAAAATTTAACAAGATTTTATGGGTTTAAACTTCCTCCCAATTCAAATAAAGAAAAACATTGTGGAAAAGGTTTTTTTACTCTTGTTGTTGTTGAAGATATTTTGCCTTTTTATGGAATGAAAAAAACATCTTCTGGTATTGAAAAATTAAATATAAATATATTTGATAAAAAAACATTATATAGGAGTTGGACAGGAGGAGGGCATAAAATACATGCAACAAATAATATTCTAGAAAGCAAGCAAGATCTAATGTTATTGACAGGGCTTACATTAGAAGAGGCTAAGTTATATCCAAACTTAGAAATCCAATCTTCTCTGAGCACCGATGTATTCAAAGAAGATTTAATAGGAACTAATGGATATAAAAATTTTGAAGAGCTTTTAAAACTAATGAATCAAACTTGTAATTATGTTATATTGAGAAATTTTGAAAAATATCCTGAAGAATATTATAATCCAATTCATAATGATATTGATTTATTAGTTGAAAATTTAGAACATGTTCGGAAAATGACAAATTCAAAACCCTCTTTAAAGCAAAAATATAGAGTAAGAGATGAAATAGTTATTGACAATAAAGTTGTTTATTTTGATTTACGACATATAGGTGATGATTATTATTCAGAGGAATTTCAAAAGAAAATTTTATCAAATAAGATTTTCTATAAAGATTTGATGTATATCCCTTCAAATGAAGACTATTTTTATTCGTTAATTTATCATGCTTTAATACATAAAAAAGAAATAAAAGATGATTATTGGAAAAGAATTAATGATTTTAGGGGAGTATTGAAATCAGATAAAGAAGAGCTAAGTAAACTTTTAAATAAATATATGAAGAAAAATGAATATTTATTTACAGAACCAAAAGACCTTTCAGTCTATTATAATTTAGAGTTTACTCCTCATAATAATTATTCTAAAATAAGAATGGCTTTTAATTATTATAATAGTTTTAAACAATTAGTTAAAAGGATTATAAAATGATTAATACTATTAAAGGAAATATATATAGAAGTATTTTTTCAATAATTTGGATATTTAAAAATTATATGAATCTAAAAAAAATAATATCAAAAGATTTTAATTATAAAATAATAAAGCTGTTTCGGATTCAAGACTGGCATTTTGGACAAAGATATTTTTATGTTTCTAATGAAGTAGATACTTATTTTATGAAGTCTTTAGGACATGGCGAGAATAACTTAAATGAAATAAAAGTGTTGAATTTATTTAATAATAAATATATTTATTTCCCCTTGTTTATAAATTGTTTTTCTTATAAAAGTGAAAAAATGGTTGTTATGGAAAAGTTAAATTTAGAAAGATTAGATGAATTTCTAAAAAAAAATTATTTAAATTTAGAGGAAACAAAAAAAATTATATCTTCGTTTATTGAAATATGTGATATTTTTTCAAAAGAAAAAATAGTTCATAGAGACATAAGGCCTCAAAATATATTTATAAATAGAACTGAAGTAATAACAATTAAAGTCATAGATTTTGCGTATGCCATATCATTAAATAAAGGGTTTTTAAATGAGGTGAAAATCTCAGAAGTAAAAAAAGGATTTTTTAAAAACTTAGGTGGCGAGTATAGATATGACCATTTACAATGGGACGATGCCTATTCTTTTTTAAAAATATCTGAAAACATTTATTCAGGAAAAGAATTGTTTTTATTAGAAGAATATCAACAATTAAAAAAAAAAATTGGAAAAACTAAATATATATTGGAGGAGAAAATTGAATAATATATTGGAGGAGAAAATTGAGTAATATATTTAAATTATATTTTTTAGAAATTTTTTTAGGCGGCGGTGGAAGAGTTTTTCAAGCTTATGGAATAACATTAAGAATGATTTTATTTTCTTTGATTATACTTTACTTTATTAAAGATATTTTAGTTAATAAAAAAATCAAAGGAGATAGATGTTTTCTATTAATCAATGGAATATTATTATTTTGGATTGCATTTTCGGGATTCATAGGAATTTTAAATGATGCAAGTGTACTTGATATTATATCTGATATAAAGCCTTTATCTTATTTATTTATTATTCCTCCTTTGATTCACTTCTTCTGTTTAAAAAAAATAAACCCAAAAGAAATTTATAACATATTAGTGTATTCTTTAGCAATTGTGGTGACATTAAGTTTAACCTTAACTTTATTAATATCAATTGGTTATTTTAATAATATAAGCATTTTACGAAATGATATTGATAATTATATTGGGAGCTTTGAAATTGGAATTAGAGCAAATGGCGCAGTATATTATAATGGATTTTACTATTTATTAATAGGAGTTTTAATGGTTTATTCTAAAATAAAGGTTTCAAGCACAAGAAAATTTGAAAAAGTATTTTTTATATTGGGATCACTAACTTTAGTCGCTTCGACGACAAAAGGATTGATAATTTCTTTGATTTTAGGAATAATAATAATAGGGAATGTTTCCTCTAAAAGAATTGATAAAAAAATAATAAAAAATATTATTTTTATTATTTCAATGATAATGATTTATAGTTTTATTTTAATTAAAATTCCTTATTTTGAAAGGATTTTAGTCTCAAATTCTTTAAGTGAGAAAGGAGTAATGATTAGAATCGCATATACAAAAGAAGCTTTAAGTGCGATGAATAATTTAAAGGTATTTATAGGCCAAGGGTTGGGGTTTTCATTACCAAGTGAAGGTGCAGGACATTTGGAGAATAGTTTCTTAGAAATTCTTTTAGAGCAAGGGATAATTGGATTGATGATTTGGTTAAGTTATATCTTTATTACCTGCAAAAAGCTATTAAATATATTCAAAAGTGAAGAAGATTTTTTTTCTTTGGGATTATTTACTGGGGTTGTAGTAACAACAATTTTAACTTTAACTAACCCATATATTAATAATCCATTAGGAATCTCTTTATTAGGAATTTCAATGGGATATATTAGTCAAAAAAAATTAAAAATAGAGGTGTTAGAAAATTGAAAATAGGAAGTTTAATAATTACATATAATCCTGATAATTGTATAGTAGAAAAGGTTGAAAACCTTTTAAATCAATGTGACCATATTTTAATTATAGATAATTGTTCAAGAGATAAAAAAAAAATAAAATTAATAAATGAAAGATTTGACTCAAAACAAGTCTTTATAATAGAAAATAAAAAAAATATAGGTTTGTCTAAGGCTTTAAATCAAGGAGTAAATTATTTTTTTGAAAAGGACTTTAAATATTGTCTACTTTTAGATCAAGATAGTAGATTATCTAAGAATTTTTTGCCGATATTGTTAAGTACGGCAGCAACAAAAGAAGAAGTTGCTATTGTTTCACCATTAATAATTTCAACTTTAATAGAGGGTCCTGAATTCAGTGTGTTTGTTAAAAAATTGAATAATTATTTTTTTAAAAAAATAAAAATATTAGATGGAGAAATAAAAGAAGTCGGGTTAAATATAACTTCAGGAAGTCTAATAAATATAGGTATTTGGAATAAAATAGGCAGATTTAGAGAGGACCTTTTTATAGAGGGAATAGATGATGAATATTGTTTAAAGGTTATAAAAAATGATTTGAAAATCATTGTAAATGGGAATGCAAAATTATATCAGCAATATGGAAATATGAAAACTAATAATAAAAAAAAGTTGTGGAATCCTACAAATCATGCGTCTTATCGTTATAGGTATTTATTTAGAAATAAAATTTTAATTATGAAAACATGTAATGTAAAATGTATTTATTACCTGTTATTTCAAACTATGTCATTATTAAAAAAAATTATGACAATAACTTTATTTGAAAAAAATAAACTTAAAAATATTGTTGCGATTTTTAAAGGGATTATTGACGGAATCATGGGTAAAAGTGGAGAAATTATTTGATGATTTTAAATATTACAAAAAGGAGAATACTGTATGAAAGGAATAATTTTAGCAGGAGGATCGGGAACCAGACTTTATCCAATTACAAAAGCAATATCAAAACAAATAAATCCAATATATGATAAACCAATGATCTATTATCCGTTATCAGTATTGATGTTAGCAAATATTAGAGAGGTACTAATTATTTCTACTCCTCGTGATCTACCTACATTTAAGGAATTACTTGGAGATGGTAGTAACTTTGGAATGAAATTGGAGTATGCAGTTCAAAAAGATCCTAATGGATTAGCAGAAGCATTTCTTATAGGAGAAGAGTTTATAGATAAAGAGCCGTGTGCATTAGTACTTGGAGATAATATATTTTATGGACATGGTCTTACAGGAATGGTAACAGATGCCTCAAAAAGGACAAAAGGAGCTACAATATTTGGTTATCCAGTAACTAATCCTGAATCGTTTGGAGTAGTTGAATTTGATGAAAATGGGAAGGCTATTTCATTGGAAGAAAAACCTGAAAAACCTAGATCCAAATTTGCAATCCCGGGATTATACTTTTATGACAATACGGTAGTTGAAAAAGCCAAAAGAGTAAAACCTTCTCATAGAGGAGAATTAGAAATAACGACTCTTAATGAGATGTACCTAGATGAAGGAACCTTAAATGTAATAAACCTTGGAAGGGGAATGGCGTGGTTAGATACAGGAACTCATGAAGCATTATTAGATGCAGCTAATTTTGTATCTACAGTTCAAAAAAGACAGGGAATCATGGTAGCTTGTCCAGAAGAGATAGCATTTAATAATAGCTGGATAGATAAGGCTAAAGTAGAAGAGTTGGCGAAGCCACTGTTGAAATCACATTACGGTAAGTACTTAATGAATCTTATAAAATAATGCTGTGACAAGTGACAGGTAACTAGTGATGAGAGTGAAGCTTATTACACATTATTAATCACTTGTTACTTAATTTGGAGGAATAAATGTCAAAATTTAAAAGAATAGAAACAGGGATAGAAGGATTAGTTGTTATTGAACCAACAGTATTTGGGGATGATAGAGGATTTTTTATGGAGTCTTATTCAAAGAAAGACTTTGAAGAAATTGGATTAGATATGGAGTTTGTACAAGACAATCATTCTAAGTCTAGAAAAGGAGTACTTAGAGGATTACATTTTCAAACAAAACATACTCAAGGGAAACTAGTAAGAGTTATAGCTGGATCGGTATTAGATGTAGCAGTAGACCTACGATCTGGAAGTAAAACTTTTGGACAACACTTTATTGTAGAGTTAACTGAACAGAATAAAAAAATGTTTTATGTACCAGAAGGGTTTGCCCATGGGTTTTTGACTTTAGAAGATGATACAGAGTTTCAATATAAGTGCACAGACTATTATGCACCAGAATTTGATTCAGGAATATTATGGAATGATAATGATATAAATATTAATTGGGATTTTGAAGAATATGGATTGAATTCAGAAGAAATATTATTATCTGAAAAAGATAAAGTGCAACAGACACTAAAAGAATTTGTAGAAAGCGGAGTAAAACTATAATAAATAGTGACAAGTAATAAGTGACCGGTGACGGAGGTGATATGATTATGAAAAGTCATAAAGATTTAGATGTTTGGAAAAAATCAATAGATTTAGTAGCAGATATTTATAAAATGACTGAAAATTTTCCAAAATCAGAAATATATGGAATAAGTAATCAAATGAGAAGAGCAGCAGTATCAGTTCCTTCAAATATAGCAGAAGGAGCAGGTAGGCATTCGAATAAGGAATTTATTCAATTTCTGTATATTTCTCTAGGGTCTCTGTCAGAATTAGAAACGCAGATTATTATTTCAATAAAATTAAATTATATAAAAACATATGATTTAGAAAAAATAAGTGAAATTAGAAGAATGTTGTTAGGTTTAATAAAAGCAGTGGGGAGTAATAAAAATAAGTAATGAAGGGAAATAAAAAACTAGTTACTTGTCGCATGTTACTCATTACAGAATTAAGAGGTGAAAAATGATATTAATCACAGGAGCTAATGGACAATTAGGACATGACTTTCAAAGGTTATTTGATGAGTTAAAGATAGAGTATCTAGCGACAGACTACAAAGAATTAGATATAACAGATATAGAAAGAATTAGAAAGTTTGTAAAGAGTAGAAATATAAAATTGATAATAAACTGTGCTGCATATAACAATGTAGACAAAGCAGAAGAAGATAAAGAAATATGTTATAAATTAAATGCCTATGCACCTCGAGACTTAGCTATAATTGCAAAGGAGATTGGAGCAGAATATATTACCTATTCTACAGATTTTGTTTTTGATGGAAAGAAAAAAACTCCATATACTGAAGAAGATGAGGTGAGTCCATTATCTATTTATGGAGAGTCAAAAGCAGAAGGCGAAAAGTTAGTATTAGAAACTTATGATAAAAGTTTTGTAGTCAGAACTTCTTGGGTATTTGGAATAGCTAATAATAACTTTAATAAACAAGTTATAAATTGGTCTAAAGGAAGAAAAGAACTTTCTATAGTAGATGATCAAGTATCTAGTCCGACTTATTCGTATGATTTAGCAAAATATTCTTGGGAATTAATTAAAACTCAACAATATGGATTATATCATTTGTCCAATGATGGACAGGCTAGTAAATATGATCAAACAAAATACGTACTAGATTCTATAGGTTGGGATGGAATTTTGAATAAAGCGAAGAGTAGTGATTTTAATCTACCAGCTAAAAGAGCAGAGTATAGTAAGTTAGATTCTAAAAAATTAGAAAAAGTTATAGGGATTGAATTACCTACTTGGAAAGGTGGAATAGATAAGTTTTTAGTGGAGTTGAAAGGTGAGCTTTAAGAAGAATTATTTTTATCAGATGTTATATCAATTAGTAAATTTATTAATTCCATTAATTACATTACCGTATTTAACAAGAGTTTTAAATGCGGATAATATGGGAGTATATACTTATAATTTCACTATTATTTCTTATTTTTTGATATTTGCGACTTTAGGAAGCAATATATATGGAAGTAGAAAGATAGCGTATGTTAGAAATAATTTAGATGATTTGTCTAAAAATTTTATAGAAATTCAGTTGTTTAGAACAATAATGGTTATAGTAACACTTATATTAATATTTTTGAAAGTAAAATATTAATACTATATCAATCAATTAATATATTGGCATTAATTTTTGATATTTCTTGGTTTTACCAAGGAATAGAAAATTTTAAAAAAATATCATTTAGAAATATTTTAGTAAAGATCATTTTATTGATTTTATTATTTAGTTTAATAAAAAGTTCAAATGATTTAAAAAAATACACACTTTTAATTGCATTATTGAATTTATTTTCTAACTTAATTTTTTGGATTGGAATAAAGAAAATAATATTGTTTAAATTTTACAAATTAAATATAAAAAAACATTTTAAAGAAAGTCTTCATTTATTTATACCGCAAATAACTATTTCAGTATATACATTATCAGATAAATTAATGATAGGATATCTAATAGAAAAAAAATATGTAAGTTTTTATAATGTATCCAATAAATTAGTAATAATATCGATGATATTGATAACTACTGTAGGAGCAGTTTTATTACCTAGAATTTCTAATATGTATGTTAATGGAAAATATGATGAAATGAAAAAAGTAATTGAGTCTTCATTTGATTATTTGACGATATTATCAATTGGATTAATCTTTGGAATAATAGCAACCGCAAAAGATATAGTCAATTTATTATTTGTAGGAGAGTATACTAGTATATATATATTAATTCAAGTTATGTCAATTACGATAATATTTTGGACTTGGAATAATATAACTGGAAGTCAAATTTTAATACCTACAAAAAATGAGAAAAAAATAACTATCTCGGTTTTAATAGGAGCGATAATAAATATTGTACTAAACTTTGTTTTAATAAAAAAATATAATGCAATGGGAGCAGTATTAGCAACCGTTTTAACAGAAGGAATAGTAACTTTTATTCAAATATATTATTCTAAAGAGTATTTTAAATTTAATATAAAATTAATGTTAAAATCTTTAGTTTCAGGGATAATTATGTTAATAATTTTATCTTTTTTTAATAATTTTATATTAAAAATTATAATAGGAATTTTAATATATTTATTTTCATTAATTATGTTAAAAGAAAAAATTATATTGGACATTATAAGGAAAAGGAGGCTGAAAAATGAAAATAATTAATTTTGTATTACCAGGAGGAGGGAGTCTCAAGAGTAGTCCTAATCCAGTAGGGGGATATAA
>Ga0316197_10000184_pt1 | contig 46803 bp, 36 predicted proteins | sample OudBiesiAoxic_MG_FD_204939 | JGI IMG/M metagenome (GOLD analysis project Ga0316197, IMG submission 204939) | Coastal sediment microbial communities from Oude Bieten Haven, Netherlands - site A oxic | ecosystem: Environmental > Aquatic > Marine > Coastal > Sediment | place: Netherlands... | reverse complement strand
GTGATCCTGGAGCAGCCGCACCACCTCACGCCCGACCTCGACGCCGAGATCACCGGGCCCGTCGATGTCGATCCAGCGTCGCGTCGTGTCCCCCGAACAGCAACCGATCTCGGTGCGATCGGGCGCCAACTCGGCGAACAGCCGCTCACCGTCGAGGTGCTGCCGTGCGAAGTCCGATGTGACGGCCAGAAGGTCCTCCGGCGTGCGGTACGTCCCTGCCAGTTCGATCCAGGGGTCGGTGAATCCTGCAGCAACCATCCGTTCCTCGTCGCTCCAGCCCTTCCGGTCATAGAGGTTCTGCGTGGGATCCGCGACCAGCAGCATCTCCCCGCCAGGCTCCACCACGTGCTCGCGGAGCAGGTTCCACCAGGCGATGGCGAAGTCCTGGCCCTCGTCGAGCAGGACGGCGTCGAACCGGTACTCGTAGCCGCGAGCGAACGCCGCCTCGGCGCGCGCCACCATCGATGTCGCCCACGATGAGCCGGGGCGAGCGATTGTCTCGATGCCCGCGAGTGCCGCGTCATGCACGATGTGCTCGCAGAACGAGTGGAAGTTCGAGCAGGTGACGAGCGTCGGGTTCGCACCTGTTTCGGCACAGCGGTCGACGACCAGAGAACGAAGTCGGTTCGCCATCGTGACGTTGAACGACAACACGAGGGTCCGCCGACCCTGTTCGGCGAGCGTCGCTGCGCGAGCAGCGACGCCGAACGTCTTCCCGGACCCGGCTGCGCCGCGGGCGCGTCGGATCGCACGGTTGGACGGGTTGAGCGCAATCAGTCGCGTGTTGCGACTCAGCGCGACCGGTCGAGGCCGGTCGCTACCCGATCCGGCAGTGATCAGGTGGCTCCGGAGTCGTTCGAGCGTGTCGATGGAGGACTGGCTGTCACCGTCACCTCGAACGACCTGTTCAAGACGCTGATGGAGGCCATCTCCGCCCCAGACCGCAACGGAGCGTTCCATCTCGTCGAGAGCTGGATGGGAGAGGAGACAGAACGCCTGCCGGTCGGAGAGATCCGGCCCCACGACGACCGCACGGACGTCAGCGGTCGGCTCGGTCGGGTCGCCTGGAAGCGCGATGTGTTGGTCGTAGATCACGCTTCGGTGACGATTCGCGACCGTTCGGGGGTGCGCCACTCGCGTCCAGCGGCCATCGGCGTCCAGCCGCTCGATGCCACCGTCGTTGGTCGGTCTCGACGACGCTGCGCTCCAGCCGACCACCTCGACGACACACACGCCGAACCGGTCGTGGACGGCGACGAAGTCGGGGACGTCGAGCCCGATCGACGGCCGGACGTACACCGTCCATTCTTCGTCGAGCCGGGCGAGCGCCCTGGCGACCTCGCGTTCAGCAGCGTCGAGCGGCGTCACGAGTCGGTCGAGTTCTTCCGACGACGGATGAAGAACGGCCATGATCCCTCCAGTGGCAGTGCGGTTGTCCCCACGTCGCCTTCGGCCCACGGCTCGAAAACTTGAGCACCTTTCAGGAGAAACTTGCATTCCTGACGAAGTCTTGACGCACGATCACTCCGTGCTCACCCATGACGGCGATCGACGTGTCGTCGCCACAATCTCGCGCCATCAACGCTGTGGGTCGAGTCCCACGAGCCGTTCAGCCTTGTCGTCGTTGGCGACCTGGCGGCGTCGACGAGGTCCGCGTTCGTGACCTGGTGTCCGCACTCGACGGCACGGCGGCCCGCCTTGCCACCACCTCGAGTGCGGAGAATGCGCACGGTGGCGACGTCCCGACCCGGCTGGAGGATTGGTCAGGTTCCGAGCCGCTCGGCGGCGATGTCCGGATACACCGACTGACACGCGTGGAGCAGGGACTCGAGCTTCATCGCCTGCGACTTCGAGCCCGAGACCTTGAGCTTGCGGAGGAGCAGCGCCTTCGCGAGCCCGAGTGTGCCGAGCAGCAACTCGTGCATCGCGTCTGCGCTGAGTGTGGCGGTGAGTGCGGCATCGGCGTCGATCGGCTCGAAGGTCGTGACGACCGGACGCGCGCGCCCGTCGACCCAGATGTCGGCATCCGGGTCGTGAAGCCGGAAATTGACCACCATTCGCTGCTCGACGAGATCGTCGATCGAGTCGTCGTCGGCGACCGCGTCGAACATCGCTGCGTACACCTCGGTCAACTGCTCCGCGTCTGCATAGGTCCGGCTCATGCGGCCACCCTAGGTCGAAGCGGCGAGTCGACGGACTGGCCACCCGGTCGCGGGCCTCGTCACAGCACCAACGCACCGAGAGTCGACCACCGCCGACGGCATCGCCGTGCGCGTCGACATGGGTCTTCGGACAGAACGCCTCGATCTTGTCGTTGCCGCCCCAACCCGCCATCGCCCATTTGCCGCGCGAAGGAGTGCCGCGCGGAGGAGGTCGCCGTTCCGAAGCGCGGACCGCGTGTCGTCGTCGAGTTGGTCCGAGTCGAACGGATCCGAAACTCGTCCCGAATGGGGTCGATCGTCTCTGGACGACAACCCGGCAAACGTCGACGATGGTGACGTGGTAGTCATCCGAGATCCTGAACTTCGCGTCGAGTTGATCGACGGCCATCCCGGTGAGCGACGACTCGTCGTCACCTACGCCCTGGAGGTCACCCCCGGTGATCCCGCTCTCGGTGCGACCGTGTGCGAGGAAGTCACCGTGACCGCCCGCGACGTGCACGACGCCCCGACCTTCCCATCCGAACTCGAAGTCCATCTTCGAGGAGAGTTGGTGTCGGCGCCGGCCGGCTCGAGCTCCAGGCGGCTGGCGACCGACGTCCATCGGGCCGATCTGGATGTCGAGCAGGACTGGTGGCGAATCAACGCCGGCGGCGCCTTCGAAGCCATCGCAGAGTTCCTGGATCACTTGGTCGCCGAGGTCCGGTTGACGGTCCGCGACGAGACCGTCGCAACCGCCACCACGCCGACGATCACCGGATCCTGGGGAGCACTCGGAGACGACTGAGCAGGCTCCCCGTTGCGTTCGTCCGCGGGGACGACGTCAGAACGGCACGATTGTGGTCAGCAGGCCGCTGGCCTCGCCGCGCCCGGACAGCACATTGCAGAACTCGACCGCGTCCGTCTCGATCGTTTCGCCCCCGCCACCCGCTGCGAAGGTGCCGCCGGCCGCACCGGTGAGCGCGAGCGTGAAGGGCTGGCCGTGACGTCGAGCCCACTCGGCAACGACGTCGGCGACGATGCGACCGTCGTGCTCCGGCGTGAGCACGAGCTCGCAGCCCGTCGCGCGGGCGGTGTCGACTCGGTGCATCCACGCATCGCGGAGGTAGATGATGTCGATCAGGTAGCCGAGTGCCCACTTCTCCACCACCGGCGCATCGACGCCCATCTTGATCGCCCTCATGGGACGGGGTGTACGGGAGCGGCCCCGGACTGTTTTCGGCGCAATACGAGCGAGGCGCTCCACAAGCTCAGCCGGTGACAGGTCGAGGCGCTCGGCCACCTGCACCCCGGAGAGGCCGGCCTCGAGTGAAACACCCAGTTGCTTGCACCGTTTACGTGCTGCGGTCATCTGGTGCACGTTCTCGCGCATCGATGCTCCCGCTTCACACGCCCCCAGTACGTGCAGCCACATCTGCCGCACGTCCCAGTCGGGGCACACGGTCCGAGTCGCCCAGTCGTCGGGATCCAACATTCGGAGCAGTGCCACGGCGCGCTCGAGTTCGGTCCCCTGCAGTTCCATCGCCTCTCGGTGTTCGATGGGTGCGATGTTCGTGACGTTGATTGCGGTCATGGTCATTGCTGCTCACTTTCATTGGGATGACGGGAGTCGGGCTTGACGGCTCCGTCGTTGTCGGTCTCGGTGATGGCATGTGTTCCGGCGTCGCGCAGCACCATCTCGACCACCCTGTCGACCAACAGCTTCCATCGGTCGCCGCCGGGGTCGTTCGAGATCTGCTGGCTCGCCAGGCCCGTGAGCGTGGCCGTCCAGATGTCGAGGGTCGCCTGGTTGCGCACGCCGACGATCGCCAATGCCTGCGCCATTCGTTCGTACGACCGCACGGACACCGCATAGCTGGCAGCGGACGGCGTGAACCCGGGGATCGTGCGCAGGAAGAGCAGTTGATACCGGGCGGGATCGCTCGTGCAGAACTCCACGAAGGCGCGAGCAGCGTCCGTGGCGGTGGCGACCGGCTCGCTGACCAGGCGGTCGTCGTCCACTGCATCGTCCATACATTCTGCGAATGCCCGATATCCCTCGAGGAACATCGCGTCGTAGATCTCGTGCTTGGACGCGAAATACGAGTACACCGATTGCGCTCGCATCCCCACGCGGTCCCCCAGGTCACGCATCGACAGACCAGCCAGGCCGTGCTCGCGCACGAGATCCCACGCCGCGGCGACGATCTCGGCTTGAGTTGCCTGACGGCGTCTGGTTCGCCTGTCGCTGTTCGTTTTACCTGACACCGTTCGGATTATGAAGAGATCCGACCCCGGTGTCAAGCACGATCACACACCCGTCGTCGCCGTCAGAACGAGTCGACGCTGTGCGGCACGACGATCGTCGGCACCACCGGATGATGAACGAGGGCATTGGCCACGGACCCGAGCAGCAACCGGTCCAGCACCCCCTGACCACGCGAACCAACGACGAGAAGATCCGCATCACTGCTCGCCGCTCGGAGCGCCACCCGCGGGTCTCCCGGCATCACGCGCAACTCCACCGGTGCATGACCCTCGAGGTCACCCAGCAACGCCGCCACGCTGACTTCGAGATCCTGTCGGGCTCGGGTCTCGGCAGCCTCGGGCGACAGTGTCAACGGCTCGCCGATCACCGACTCGCTCGGATAGGCCAGCACGGCGACGACCCGGGCGGACCGACGAACATGCGTCAGCGTCCAACGCAAGGCGGAGCGGGCATGGGGCGAGCCATCGAAGCCGACGACCACATCGAGGCGCTCGTGAACGTGGCCGGCCTCCGGGGGGACCAAGGCGACGGGCACACGGGAATGTCGGGCGCAGTAGGCGCCGACCGAACCGAGTGACAGATCATCTCGAGCGCTCCATCCTCTGGTCCCGACGACGAGGAGTTCGGACCCTTCTGCAGCGTGGACGAGACCCGGACCGGCGCGGGATTCGATGACCGCGCCGATATCCACCAGCGACGGGGCGTGTTCCCGGAGGAACCGCTCGAGGTGCGCGACCGCCTCGCTGCGATACGGCTCGCCGGCGCCGTCGGAACCATCGATCGTGCCGAATCCGTACACGAACGGCCCGCTGACGAACGTCATGACGGGGTACACGACCCCGAGCTCTCCGGCATGCTCGAGCGCCCACCGCAAGGCGATCGCTGATCCGGCGGAACCATCGACCCCGACGGTCACGGCCCGTTGCTTGCTCGATGACTCTGTCACGACTCAACTCTGACGTATCGCGATGCCATTCGTCAGAGAACTTGGTCCCTTGATTGTCGAGCCGCTCGACGCCCTCCCGCGGGGAGCTTCGAGACGACCTACTGGTTGAACACCGGACGCCGCTTCTCGAGAAACGCCATGATGCCTTCGGTCGCGTCAGCTGTGCCCATCGTGGCGTGGACGCCGGCCCGCTCTGCGGCAAGCAGTTCGTCGAGGGTCTTGTCCTCACTGTCGTGCAGCGAGTGGAGCACCGCTTCGACGGCGAGGCGTGGCTGGGCCGCCAGCTCGACGGCGAGATCGATGGCCCGCTGCTTGAGTTCGGCGAGCGGCCACACCTCGTTGACGAGCCCGATCTCGAGCGCCTCCGGACCAGAGATCTTCTTCGCCCGCAGGATCATGTCGAGTGCGTGATTTCGCCCGACACACTTCGCGAGCCGGGCCGAGCCGCCCCAGGCCGGTGTCGTGCCAAGATCCATCTCCGGCAAGCCGATGGAGGTGCCGTGCGACGCTGCCAACCGGAACGTGCAGCCCAGCGGGAGCTCCAACCCGCCACCGAGACAGTGACCGAAGAGCGTGGCAACCGAGGGTTTCCCCATCGTCTCGATACGAGAGATCAGCTCGATGCGCTGATCGAAGAAGGCGTCGATCCCGCGCTCGTTCATTGCGCCGCCGAGCTCCTTGAGGTTCATCCCGACCGAGAAGTTGGCGACCCCCTCTGCGGTGACGACGAACGCACGGACTCCGTCGTCGGCGGCGAGATCATCGATGACCTCTTCAAGCATGTCGATGTAGGCAACGGACATCCGATTGAGCGGGTCGTCATTCGTCGAGACGATGGCGACGCCGTCCGCGCGTTTCGTCACGATCAACGGGTCGGATGCGATGGTGAACCTCCTCGGTCTGGTTCGTGCAGTGGCCCTTGGCCTCCAGCGGCCGGCATGGTCGGCGGTCAGCCTTCGGTGCGCTCGTACATGGCGGTGACGGTGGTCTCGGCCACGACGGCATCGGCGATGGCGGCGGCGAGTTGCCGTCCGTCGAGACCGGACTCGAGCACGAGTTCACGGTTGAGGGCGTACAGCGTGAACACGTAGCCATGCGGCCCGTCGCCGACCGGTGGACACGGCCCGAACCACGACTCCGTGCCGGCGTCCGTCGTGCCGTAGGTGAGCCCGTCGACCCCGTCGGTGATCTCCGCGGAGTTGCCCGGGATGCCGTACACGAGCCAGTGAACGAACGGATCGGCCGAGGGAGCGTCGGGGTCATCGACCACCAGCGCCAGTTGTAGGGCTCCCTCCGGAACGCTCTCGATCGACACGATCGGGATGCGGTTGTCGCCATCACACTGTTCGACCAGACCGCCGGCGCCGAACTCGACGGGGATCGTGCCGCCGTCAGCGATGTCAGCGATCGTGAAGGAGAGCTCGAACGGCCCCTCGGTCGTCTCGGGCGCCTCGGTGGCGGCCGGAGCCTCCGTCGTCTCGGGCGCCTCGGTCGTCTCGGGCGCCTCGGTCGTCTCGGGCGCCTCGGTGTCGGCCGGAGCCTCCGTGTCGACCGGCACCGTCGTCTCGGTCGACACCGTCGTGGACGGTTCCGTTTCGTCGTCGTCGTCGTTCAGCAGCATGACCACGCCTGCCACAATGAGGGCGGCGGCCGCAACGATCACCGCGATCACGACCCAACTCGGGCCCCCGGTATTCGCATCGGGCGTCGGAGCCGGACTGGCGCTCGGTGAATCCGTCATGGCGACCACCATATTCGCGGGCTCCGGCAGCGTCGTGGACCCGCTTCGGCGGCGCGCGAATCGAGCCGTTCGGCCCCAGCCGGCGTGGAGGGCACAGCTCGGCGCGTCAAGGGAGCGGGCGGTGCACGATGACCGGTCCGATCAAGTTCGCTCCGGCGCTGGCGAGGGGCGGCCATCGCGATCCGACGCCGTGCGAATGCTTCGAGCCTGCGAGCTCGGGAAGATCAGCGCCCCTCGGCAGCCGCGCTCTGACCGCTCTCGGTATCTTCCTCGCTCGCGCGGAGCCGCGCGGTATCGGCGTCCCATGCGTAGACGACGCCGGTGTCGGCGATGAGATCGTGAAGCTCGCGACGATCGCGGCGGACGAGGCCGACCAAGAATCCGGTGCCGAACAGCAGGAAGCTGACCGGGAACATCAGCGTTCGCAGCCCGGCTCGTCGCGCATTGACCTTCGTGCCATCGGTCCGCACCACCATCACTCCCAGGATCGCCTTCCCGATCGTGCGGCCCGTCGCGGCGAGCGAACCAGCCGTGTACAGAAACGCCCACAGCCCGTACGCAACCACGACCGCCAGCCCGCCATCGTCGACCTCGTACGACGACTGGAAGATCACTCGGATCGCAGATTGGACGAGCATCGCGCCCACGGCGAAGACCACCCCGATCGCGAACTGGTCGACCAAGAACGCGAGGAAACGTGAGACCGAGCCCGCAAAGCGCCCCTGCATCTTCACCGCTCGCTCGGTCGGCGACAGCCTCTCCGGGTCGGGCTCGTCGGCGACGACGCCCGGCCACGGCGGCATCTCCCGGCGGGCGCCGCGCAGGACTCGCGCAGGTACACCCTGGGCCACCTGATCGGTGATGATGATCTGCGTCCGAGCGACATCGAGTAGCTGAGTGAAAACGCCCGTCGTCGAACGAGCGATGATCTCTCCGAGCTCGGTCCGTGCGACGAGCTGGTTGACGTCGACCCGCTGCAGCAGACGATCCGCATCGACACGATCGAGCAACCTGTCCGGATCAACACGATCGAGCAGACGGTTCGCGTCGACACGATCGAGCAACCTGTCCGGATCAACACGATCCAGCAGACGGTTCGGATCGACACGATCGAGCAACCTGTCCGGATCAACACGATCCAGCAGACGGTTCGGATCGACACGGTCGAGCAGCGCATCAGGATCAACACGATCCAGCAGCGCGTCGGGATCGATGCGTCCGAGCACTCGATCCACGTCGACGCGGCCGAGGACCTGATCGAGATCGACTCGATTGATCAGCCGTTCGATATCCACTCGGTCGACGACGTCGTTGATGTCGATCCGCGAGACCACCTCATCGACGTCGACCTGATCGATCATCTCATCGAGATCGAGGCCGCCGACGATCGGCGAGACGACCGAACCGACGAGTCGGCCGAGGGTACGTCCGGGCCCTCCGTCGTGCTCGTGACTTTCTTGAGCCATCGCTGGTCTCCTGGCCTTGTGGGTCGCAGCATTGCGACCCGCCTGATACCGACGATACCTGATTCGGTCACGCCGAACCGCCGGTCGCATCGCCCGAGTGCGGTCAGGCCCGCGTCTTACTCGGTCGGGCGGGTCCGGAAGGCTCGGACCGCGGCGTTGATCGTCGGGAAGACGATGGCGGCACCGGCGGGCTGGAGGAGCTCGGCACGCTCGAGCCGTCGCAGGACGCGATCGTTGGCGCGGGCGATGGCGACGACGCGTCCGGCCCCCTGGTGCTCGTCGATGAGTTCGACCAGCATGTCGACAGCCGTGGTGTCGGCCTCACCGACACCTTCGAAATCGAGCACCAGCCATTCCTCTTCACCGGGATTCTCCTCGACGAGCAGCTCGAGCCGGTCGCGGTAGCGATTGGCGTTGGCGAAGAAGAGCGGGGCGTCGAATCGGTAGACCAGGAGACCCGGCAGGGTCCGGGCCCCCGGGTGCGCTTCCGCATCGACCCAACCGTCGAGATCCTGACCGGCTCCGAGGATCGCATCATGCGGGCTCGCGATCCGACCGAGCGCCATCAGCAGCGACAGGCCGACGGCGACCAGCACACCGATCAACACGTCGAAAACCATCACCGCCAGCGCGGAGGTAGCAGCGAGTGCGAACTCGGCCCGGCTCACCGACCACAGCTCTCCGAACCCCGTCACGTCGATGATCGCAATCGCCGCCGCAATGATGACCGCCGCCAATGCTGGTTGTGGGATCTCGGCGAGCACGGGTGACAGGAACAGGAGCGTGGCGATCACGATGATCGCAGCAACGATCCCGACGAGCTGCGATTTCGAGCCGAGCGACGCAGGCACCGCCGTCCGGCTGGCGCTCGACGAGATCGGGAAGCCCTGGGAGACGCCGGCGCACAGGTTGGTGACTCCGAGGGCCGCCAGCTCCTGATTCGCGTCGATGCGATAGCCCATGCGGGCGCCGATCGCGCGGCCGGTCAACACGTTGTCGCTGTAGCCGACGAGTGCGATCCCGGCCGCCACCGGCAGCAGGTCGAGAAAGTCTGCCCGCCCGACGTCGGGGAGCCCGAACGAGGGCAGGCCTTGAGGGACCTCACCGACGAGGACCAACCCGTCCCCCTCCAGCGAGAGTGCGACGGCGACGACGGTGGCCAGGACCACACCGAGCAGCGCCCCGGGAATTGCGGGGGCCTTCCACCTCAACACCTGGATGAGGATCAGCGTCGATGCCCCGACGGCGATCGTGAGGCCGTCGATCTCGTCGAGGGCGGTGAGCAGGTCACGAGTCCTGGAGAAGAAGTCGTCGGAGTCGATCGGGATCCCGGTGAACTTCGCGTACTGGCTCGACAGCAGTGTGAGACCAACTCCGGTGATGTATCCAACCAGCACCGGTTTCGACAGGACATTGGCGATGAACCCGAGTCGGGCGACCGCGGCAAGCAGACAGATCGCCCCAACGATCAATGCGAGGAACGCCATCAGCGCGAAATACCGCTCGGGGTCGCCCGCCGCGATGGCACCGACGCCGGTTGCGGCAAGGATCGCCGTCCCCGGTTCCGGACCGACACCGAGGTGCCGCGACGACCCGACGAAGGCGTACGCGATCAGGGCGAGGAGTGCAGCGTAGAAGCCGGTCACCGGCGGCATGTCGGCGAGTTCGGCGTAGGCCATCCCCTGGGGAACCAGCATCGCGCCGACGGTCAGACCCGCCAGGGTGTCGACGCGCAGCCAGCCCCGTTGGTAGTGGCGCAGACGGTCGAGCCCGGGAGCGTGACGAGTGATCGCGGCGGACCAGCCTGGTTGTTGCGACGTCACGTCAATCCGTTCCCGCCAACGTCAGCCCACGGATGAGGTGGCCTGCTGCGCTCGAGAAGTCGAGGGCCCCACACCCAACACGAGCAGGGCGGTGACGAATACGATGATTCGGCGCCCGGACACCGGCCGACGGTACCACCCGCCGTCGACTTCGAGCATGACACGGAGGCGTGCGCGGCCCGCGCCGACCTCGAGGATTCGGTCTGGCGGTGACCGTGGGCTGCCGACAGCTCGAGTGATGCAGGACCCTCGAGATGTTGAATTCAGCCGATGACGTCCCACTCGATCGCAGCATCTTCACCCGTGGGGAGGTACGCGCACCGGAGACCGGTTTGGATCGACCGGTCGAGATGCGCTGCGAGGGTCGGCGCAACCGCGTCGATACGACGAATGGCATCTCGTATCCGAGCGCTGACAGCCTTGCGAGCGCGTTCTGCCGGGTCATTCGAGCTGCTGCGAATACGGCCACCGAGGCCGGTGGTTCGGCGAATCTCCGCAAGCAGTTGTTCTCGTTCCTCATCGAGCCGCTCGACCCGTCCGATGTCCGCATCGGACTCGGCTTCGTCGATTTCGACACTGAGTTGATCGAGCCGGCTTCGGTACGCACGAAGTGCGTCGAGATCGGTCAGCTCGTCACCGCTTGACCTGACAGCCGCTGTGGCCCCTGTCAGTTGGAGGGCCGAAACCTCGTGGCCACGGTGGCGGAGAAGCGTCGCGATATCGGCAAGCCCCTTGACGTGGGTGACGTTGCCGTGTTCATCGCCCCACGAGATCGCCCAGATCTTCCCATCACGAGTGAGTGAGGCCGGTCCGGCAGCCGCAGTGGGGTGTTGTCGGCCATGACGATCGTCGAGGGCCGCTTGCTCAGCCTGTCCCAGTCGCACCCACACCACTGCCCCGAGCCGCTCGGCGATCTCGACGGACTTCTGCAGCATCGCATCGGCCCGCTCCCGATCTCCGAGTGCACCCGCGAGGATCCCCGCCGTGTGGGCGAAGGGCCCGGCGAACGCCACGACGGCACCGTTCACACCACAACTGTCGGTGAGATGGGCGATGTCGCCGTCCAGACGGCGACACAGTTCGATGTCGTCGAGCGCGACGGCGGCTTCGGCCAGGTGGGCCACCAGCACCGACCGCAGGTAGGAACCTTCGCTCTGCCACCGGCCCGCTTCGTTGAGCAGCTCGACCTCGCGGGCGGCTTTGTCCAGATCACCGGCGACTGCGTACGCGCCCGCCGCAACAGCGTGGGCGAGGATCGGGGCTCCGGTCCACCACCGGACGGCGTCGACGGCCAGAACCTCGAGCTCATCCGGGTCGCGGCGCGCCCGGGCGAGGGCAACCCGTTGAGACATGAGAACATTGCCGGTGTCGGGCTCGTGGATTTGCTCGCCGAGAGTGGCTGCTCGCTGGATACCCGCGTGCGCCGACTCGATGTCGCCTTCGAGCAGAGCAACCGCAGCACGGCGTGTCTCGACCATGTACCGATCGTGCGGCTCATGACGCGCCTCGAGGAGTTCGAACCACCGATCGAGCACCGGCCGAAATCCGGCTGATCCGGATTCGAGCAGCCCGTTCGCTTCGAGAACCAAGCCCTCGGCCCGGCGATCGATGTTCCCGAGTCGGTCGCCGACGGCGGCGATCTCATGACCCAGGTCCGCTCGTTCGACTCCCGTGCCGGGCCCCCACAACGCATCGTGGCGGGCCAGCAGACAGGCCGCCAGCGTCTCGTCATCATCGGCGTCGCGGCCGAGGGCGAGCGCGACTTCACTGAGTGGTCCGGCGCGATGCCGATCCTCGGCCACGGAGTGCTGCAATTCTCGAGCCAGTGCGGCGGTGAGCTGCGCCTGGCGGGCCAGGTCGACACCGGTCACTGCGTCAAGCGCCGATTCGAGCTGATCGATGATCTCATCGCGACGAGCGGCAAACCTGGCCCCGAGGCGTTGGATGGCCAGCGCCACATCGGCTTGCTGCTCCGGGCCGGGTGCGACCGCGGACGCCTGGCGAAGCAGGTCGCGAGCAGTATCGGGGTCCCCGGCGCGGGCCCGGTATTCGCCTTCGTCCATCAGCAGCCTGACGAGCACGTCGCGGTCGATCCACCAGCCGGCATCGGCTGCCGCAGCGCGGACACGGCTCAGGTGCCCGGCGGCCTCGGCAAACGCCAGCCGATTGCGTTCCTCGAGCGCCGCTTCATTCGCCCAGTGGACTGCCAGCGTCGGGTCGGTCACGGTGATCGAACGGACGAAGTGACGGGCGAGATCGCTCGGGGGAACCCCCACACCGCGCTCGCTGCGTGCTTGGAGTGCCTCGCCGATCCGACCGTGAAGGTGGACACGGTCTGAGATGTCGAGTTCGCCGTAGAGGGTCTCGCGGTACAGATCATGGGTGAACCAGAACTGGTCACCACCGGTGACTTTGACGAGCCCCGCGGCGATAGCCGGCCCGAGGTGCCCGACGATCATCGCCGGGGTTTCGTCACGCACCGAGCCGAGCACATCGGGGAGGAGCCGGTTCCCCAGGACGCTGCCCGCGTCGAGGACGAGGCGGCTCTCCGCCGGAAGCGCGGCCAGCCGACGAGCCACCGCACCGGTCACCGCCGACGGGAGGTGGTCATCGATTCCGACCTCGGAGAGTCGGGCGAGTTCGCTCACGAAGAGCGGATGCCCACCGGTTCGGCGGTGGAGATCACGCGAGAGCGACCGTGCGACGTCGGGACCGCAGATGGTTTCGACGAGTTCGGCGACGTCATCCACAGCCAACCCCTCCAGGTGGATGTGATCAGCATGAGATTGGAGGGTGGCGAGCCGCGTGCGATCGTCGTGGTCGAGTTCGTCATGGCGGTACGCGCCGACGACCAACATCTTCGCCTTCGCCGGGGCGGCGATGAGGTAGTCGAGGAGATCGAGTGTGGACGCATCAGCCCACTGGAGATCGTCCAGCACGATCACGACGTGATGATCCTCAGCCAATCTCTCGAGCCAGCGAACGGCAGCGTCCAGGAGGAGCAGGCGATTGCGATCGGAATCGGCGATCGCAGCCGAGCCAGGTCCGAGATCGCGGATCAGCAGCGCCAGCGAATCTCGGTCGTGACCGGCGGCCGCGAGCGCGGTATCGCTTCCCACGGCCTGGGCGAGGTCGTCGAACACCTGCATCCACGGCCAGAACCCCGGCGCCCCTTCACCGTGCCAGCACGTTCCCCATCCGATCACGGTCGTGTCAGCTGTTGACGCGTCGAGCATCGCCCGAATCAGTGACGTCTTCCCCATTCCTGCTTCGCCGCTGACGAGTACGGCCGAACGCCTGCCGCTCGTCGATGCAACTGCGGCCTGGTTCAGCCGCTCCTGAGGGCGGGTGCGCCCGATGAGTCGCGGCTCGTTCTGTTCGATCATCCCACCCCCGTTCTGGCCGGTCCCCGAAATCGCCAGATCGGATCTGGCGAAAAGCTGCGGGTTCTGGCGCCTCAAGCATGACATCTCAACTTCAGGAGGACGAACAATGACATTTGACCCAAATCAGTACAAGACAACCACTCGACAACAGTGGGAGGAATACGCCGGAGGCTGGAACGCCTGGGCCCCCTTGCTCGAATCCTGGCTGGGTGAGGCAACCGAGCGCATGCTGGACCTCGCCGGAGCGGAGACAGGAAGCCGAGTGCTCGATGTCGCCGCCGGCGCCGGCGGCCAAAGCATCGCCGCCGGCAAACGGGTCGGTCCCGACGGCGCCGTGTTGGCCACCGACCTGTCGCCGACGATCCTGCAACACGCAGCTCGGGCAGCCGAGACCGACGGACTCGACAACGTGGCGACCCGCGAGCTCGACGGCGAACAACTCCATCAGCTTCCAGGTGAGAGCTTCGACGCAGCCATCTCCCGTGTGGGACTCATCTACTTCCCGGACCGACATCAAGCGCTGACCGGTATCCATCACGCGCTGCGCGACGGTGGTCGGTTTGCAACGGTGACGTATTCCACCGCAGCAACGAATCGATTCTTCTCGCTCCCGGTCTCGATCATTCGTGACCGGGCGCAGCTCCCGGCGCCGGCACCGGGCCAGCCCGGTCCGTTCAGCCTCGCTGACCCGGAGGTGCTGGAACGGGAACTGACCGCGGCCGGATTCGACGATGTCGTCGTCGAGGTGATCGACGCCCCCGTGCGGCTTCCGTCAGCGTCGGAGTGCGTTCGGTTCGAACGTGAGTCGTTCGGAGCGCTCCACCAGATGCTCGGCTCCATGACAACTGCGGACCAGGACTCGGTGTGGACCGAGATCGAATCGGCCTTGAGCGAGTTCGAGACCGACGACGGTTTCGTCGGACCGTGCGAACTCGTCGTTGCGGGAGCGACACGATGAGCGCTCGAGGAGAGTTTCGCGTCACTGCGGTTCAGGCGACACCCGCCTACCTCGACCGCGAAGCCACGCTCGACATCGTCGCCGACAGCATTGCCGAGGCCGGCGCCGACGGGGCCAACCTCGTCGTGTTCCCGGAGTCGTTCGTCCCCGGCTACCCCGACTGGGTCTGGCGGATGACCGCCGCACAGGACGGAGAGTGGTACCGCCGGTTCCAAGATCAGGCCGTCGAGGTCGACGGCCCCCATCTCGACAAGGCCCGTGCCGCTGCTGAGGCAGCCGGAGTGTGGGTTGCGTTGGGGATCACCGAACGAACATCGTCGGGCACGCTCTACAACGCAGTCGTCTACATCGACGACCACGGTGAGATCGCTGGCCTGCATCGCAAGCTCATTCCAACCGCAGCCGAACGGACGGTGTGGTCGAACGGGCAGGGCCCGATGCTCACCGTGGTCGACATCGGCGGCGTGAAGGTCGGGTCGCTCATCTGCTGGGAGAACTACATGCCACTCGCCCGGGCTGCGATGTACGAGAAGGGGATCGATGTGCTGCTGGCGCCGACATGGGACAACAGTGACGAATGGGTGCCGACACTGCGCCACATCGCGAAAGAGGGCAGGGTGTTCGTGATCGGTGCCACTGCGTTCATCCGCGGCCATGACGTGCCGACCGACCTTCCCGGTGCAGCGGAGCTCTACGACGATCGGGATGCACCGTTGTCCAACGGGAACAGCTCCATCGTCGCCCCCGGCGGCGAAGTGCTCGAAGGTCCGCTCATCGGCGAGGCCGGAACGGTCACCGCAACGCTCGACCTCGACCAGATCGCGGCAGGCCGGCGGGCGTTCGACCCAGTCGGCCACTACGCCCGGCCTGACGTTCTCTCACTCACCATCAACACGAACGGAGACAACCATGAGTGACTTTCCAGCAATCGGCCACGTCGCAGTGACCGTCAGAGATCTGGCTGTGAGCCAGGCCTGGTATCAACACCTCATCGGGGCTGAGCCCGTGCTCGATGAACCAACCACCGGTGGTTTCCATCACACGGTCTTCATGATCGGCGACACGCTGATCGGGCTCCACGAACACCCTGGGGTCGCTGATGTCGACGACACCTTCAGCGAATTCCGCATCGGACTGGATCACATCGGTTTCGGATGCGCCGATCGAGACGCGCTCGCAGCATGGGAGCGCCGGCTCGATGACCTCGGCATCTCTCACGGCGGCATCGTCGATGCTCACTACGGTTCGGGGCTCAGCTTCCGGGATCCGGACGGAATTGCGCTCGAGTTCTTCGCTCCCCCGCCGACCGGCACGTGAATTCGATGCACTGAACCTCTTCGGTCTCCGACCGAAGAGGTTCAGCTGGCCGCAGTCCCGACCGATAGACGTTTCGTGCGAGCGGAGAGGCATGGGGTACCGAGTGCCTTCAACGGAAGTTCGGGCGGCGTCGAGCAACTCCTCGACGCGCTCTTCTTGAACTCTCCCGAAACCATCGTGATCGTCGCGGAGGACGGGAGCATCCAGTACGCAACCGCCGGCCTCGCGATGCTGTTGGGCCACGACGCCACCGCAGCCGTCGGCGAGTCGATCTTCAGCTATGTCCACCCTGTCGACGTCGAAGCAGCGGCTCAGCTCTTCGACCGCCGACTCGACTTCCACGGCGCCGACCTCGGCCACGAGGTGAGAATTCGCGACTCGTCCGGCGCCTGGATTCCGTTGGTCGTGACAGCGATCGTGCTTCCGGGCATCGACATCGGTGCCGTTGCCATCACCATTCGGACGCCTGACGCCTCGATGGGAATCGAGCATTCCCTTCGCCAGCGGGTGGCGGTCGGCGAATACTGCAACACCTTGAGTACCGGGATCATGGCGCTGTCCGAGCCCGGGGATGTCATCAAGCGCATCACCGTTGCCCTCTCGGAGGTCGCACTGCTCACCGGGGCCGACACCGTCGACATGCTCCTGGAGCACCGTGACCACCGCGTGATCGAGCGACACGCCCGATGGGCGCTCCCGGAGTTCCGAGTCGGTTCCGATGCGCCCGTGACGGCTTCGATTCCCGACGGGGCGCCGGACGTGCAGACACTTCTGACAAGCGACGTGCTCTCGTATCACCCGGCGCGACTCCGGGCGATGTCGGTCTTCGACGAGACCGTCCAGGCCCCGCCGGTGAGTCTCCTGTCGTCACCGCTGGTCTCCGGTGGGCAACGGGGAGCGCTCCGAGTGATGCGGGGGAAGCCCGGCCCGGACTGGACCGATGCCGACGCCGAACTCGTCCGGAACGTGGCAGTCATCTTCGGTCGGGCGCTACGTACCGCACAATCAGAACAGCTGCTCGCACTGACCTACCGGGAGGGACCGCTCGGCTTCACGATTCGCACGTGGGACGGCAAGCTGATCGACTGCAATCAACAGTTCCTCGATCTGTATCAATACGAGCGAGAAGAGGTCGAGAACCGTCCGGTGTCCGACTTCTTCACGCCTGACCAACTCCAGGACGTGCATCGACAGCTGGGGCGCCTTCGACGGGGCGAAGTCGAACGACTCGGAGACAACATCGAGGTCCTTCGAAGCGACGGATCGAGGGTCTGGGTGCGCACCAATACCGTTCCGCTTCAGGTCCCGGGCTCGTCAGATCAACTGGTGTTGACATCGTTCGAGAACGTCACCGAGGCTCATACACAGCGTCTCGAGTTGGAGTACGCGGCGGCACACGACGCGCTGACCGGCGCCGCCAACCGACCTGGGTTGACCGAGTTCATTCATCACGCCTTCGAGCGGGACGGCGAGTACCCCCCGATGCTCGTCCTCGACCTCGACCATTTCAAGACCGTGAACGACTCACACGGCCATGCGGTCGGCGACGGCGTGCTCCGGACCGTTGCCGACCGCATTCGAGCGCAGATCCGATCGGGCGACCTCGTGGCGCGACTCGGAGGCGACGAGTTCGCAGTCGTCATCCCGCGACTCGACGCCGAAGGCGCTCACCACGTTGCTCGCCGACTGGTCAACGCCGTCGCGGCGCCCATGAGGATCGAAGGTCGTTCGTTGGTTCAGACGGTCAGCGTCGGCGGGGTCCTCGGCACCGGTGTCGCCAGCGAGACCGACCTCCTCGTCCGGGCGGATCGAGCGCTCTACGTCGCCAAGGAGCAGGGCCGAAACGGCTACGTGTTCTTCGACCGCTCGCTCTACGAAGCCGGGGTCCGTCGACTCGCCCTCGAGAGTGAGCTTCGCGTGGCAATCGAACAATCGCAGCTCGCGGTCAACTTCCAGCCAGAGTTCTCGACCTCGGATGGGAGCGTTGTTGGTGTCGAAGCACTCCTCCGCTGGGACCATCCCGATCGCGGACGCGTCAGTGCCGAGGAGTTCATTGCTGTGGCCGAGCAGTCGGGAGCGATCGATGAACTCGGCGAGTACGTCGTGAGCGAAGCGTGTCGCTCGTTCGTCGAGGTCACCGAGCAGCTCGGTGACGATGCCCTCATCCTGCGGGTCAACATCTCAGCGCGCGAGTTCGCGAGGCCGGAGCTCGGAAACACGGTCCGCACAGCCTTGCTCACCTCGGGTCTCGACCCGACTCGGCTCTGCCTCGAGATGACCGAAACGACGCTGATGGATGCCCCCGAAGTAGCACTCGAGACGTTCGCGCAGCTTCAGTTGATCGGGGTCAAGTCGGCGATCGACGATTTCGGCACCGGTTACTCATCGTTGTCGTACCTGAAGCAGTTTCCCGTCGACTGCGTCAAGATCGACCGCACCTTCGTCGAGGACCTCGTCACCGACTCCAACAGCCGAGCGATCGTCGAGGCAATTCTCCGACTCGCCGAGGCAATGGGTCTCGAGTCGGTCGCCGAAGGAGTCGAGTCGCACGAGCAACTCAAGATTCTGAAGGGTCTCGGCTGTCGTCGGGCGCAGGGCTTTCTCGTTGCCGGAGCGCTCCCACCAGACGAACTCGTCCAGTTTCTTGCGGATCGGGGGCATCCGGTCGGTTCAGCCCTGTCAAGGCAGTCAGCGCTTGGCACGCTCGACCGCTGAACCCTCGGTGATTGCAGTGTCGGTGACGGCAGCGTCCGCGACCCGGCGGCTCGACCCGAGCGAGAGGTTCGTCGTTTGTCCGACCGACACCCCGTGCGCCTCGAGCGCGTCGACGAGCGCGCTGAGCAGCAGGCCGCGATACCACGGCTCCTGAGTCCGGTCCTCGATCCAGGCGTACGCCGTGAAGAACATGGCCTCGCTGCCGACATAGTCGAACACAACGAACGCCTCCTTGTGGTCGCTGCTCCAGTCGAGGGAAGCCATCACGCGGTCCATCACGTTCTGCGCAGTCGAGCGGTCAGATGCGCAGTCGAGTGGGACCTGGACCGACACTCGCCAGCCACCCATTCGGCTGTGGTTCAACACCTGGTTGTCTTGGAACGTGGAGTTGGGTACCCAGGCCTTGGAGCCGTCCGGGAGTTCGAGTTCGGTCCGCAGCAGCGACTTGTGGACGACCTTGCCATTGAGGTCGCCGACCGTGACCACTTCGCCGACCTGGTAGATGTCGTCGATGCGGATCATCGTGCCGGCGACGAGGTTCTGGCCCACCGGCGTGAAGATGACGGCACCGGTGACGCCGACGGTCGCCATGATCGCGGCCATGCCTGAGACGTCGATGCCGATGGCTGCCAGCCCGACGATCACGACGACGGCGCCGACGACCTTCGGCAGGAAGAACAGCAGTTGCTCGCGAACGCGGGAGTCGTCGACCCGTCGGATCATCAATCGGACGATGCGCAGCGCAACGGCAGCGATGACGACGACGAGCAGCAGGCGGCCGACCGCTTGCGCAGCAGGCTCGGCGATGCCCTGGAAGTCGATGTTGATGGCGCTGAGGAGGTTCATGGAGTGCGTTCCTTCGACCGGCCCGCTCCGAGGACCGTAACACAACTGTAATATTGTGCAACCCCTGCCGTCGCTTCGCAGTCCATCGTCATCCGAACGGCCGAGCTGCGCTGGCCGAGGGATTCGAGTCGACGATCCTGAGAGCGTCATCGGCGAGTCGATGCCCGCCCGCCAATCAGCGTGAGCGTTCCGCTGCGACGCTCGGACCACTCGCAGACCTGGGTCGGCCGTCCGGCAGCCCCCGACTGACGAGGATTGCCAGCGTCATGCAGAGCGCGGAGACGCCGAGCACGACCCGGGTTCCGTTGGCGTCGGCCGTGACGAATCCTGCGATGAGCAGGCTCGTGCCGATGCTGCCGACATAGCGACTCATCGACAGGACTCCTGCGGCGGCGCCGGCCCGGGCCGCCGGGACGGAGCCGAGCGCCGCGGACATCAGATTCGGCGTCGTGACTCCGAGTCCGACGCCAAACACGGCGAGCGCCGCGACCATGACAACCGGAGCGATCGATGACCCTCCCAGCAGCAGTACGAAAATCGCGGTCGAAGCGACGATGAGGCCGATGGTGGCCGGGAGGCGGCGGCCACGCTCGTCCCCGGCGCGTCCCCCGATCGGGCCCATCACGATCATCCCGAGTGTCAGGGCGGACAGCGCGATGCCGATCGACCCTGCCTCCCAGCCGCGTGCGTCGAGGACAATCGGGGTCAACAACAGCAGCGCGTACTGAGCCTGGGTCGAGAGGGCTTGCGCGGAGAACCCGACCACGAAGACCCGATTCAAGATCCGCTCATCGCGAACGACCGTCGCATGGTGGTCCTCGGCCGTCGAGGCCGTGGCGTGGCTTCGGCGAGCCGTGAGCAATGCCATCGCCGCGATCGGCACGTTGACGAGGAAGATCGCCTGCCATCCGAATGCCTGGACGAGCACTCCCCCGATGACGGGTCCGAGCGCGGCCCCGGTCCCGAGGACGGAGCCGAGGATTCCGAACACCCGTCCCTGCTGGTCAGGACCGGCGATCGAGCGAAGCAGTGATTGAGCCCCCGGACTCAGCGTTGCCGCGCACATGGCCTGGAGGGCGCGCGCAACAACCAGGACACCGAACGACGGAGCGATTGCGGCACCGAACGAGAAGGCGGCAAGGCCGACGAGGGCACCCAGGACCGACCTTTTGGCACCGATTGCATCCGTGATCCGGCCGGCGATCGGCTGTCCGACCAACATCACCACGAGATAGAGAGTGATCAGTGTCGTCGCGGTTGCCGTGCTCACCCCGAAGTCGTCGGTGATCGCCGGCAATGCGACCGCGATCATCGTGGAATTGAGTGGCACGAGTCCCGCGGCCGCGGCAATACCGAGGATCCTTGCGGTTGGTATGTCGTTGGTCGGTCGCGAGAGCCGAGCGTTGTCGCTCATCACAACAAGGTGATTTCACCCTTCGCTCCATCGACGCGGATGCGGTCCCCGGTTCTGATGCGCGTCGTTGCGTCCACCGTGCCGACGACGGCCGGGAAACCCATTTCACGAGCGACGATCGCCGCATGGCAGGCATGGCTGCCGTGGTTGGTGACGATTCCGGCGACGAGATGAAGCACCGAGTTGAACGCCTCACCGGTGGCGGGTGCGACGATCACCTCCCCCTCCTCCAGGTCGAGGAGGTCGTCGACATCGCGTACGAGGCGCGCCGGACCCTCGCAGATCTGGTCGGTGACCCCGATTCCCTGGATCACGGTGTCGTCGCCTCCCGACTCGTCCATCTGGCCGAGGATCGCCTCGATCATGAACCCGACCGACGACATCATCCGCCCGAGCGCCGGCGGCAACTCGTCGACGGGCGGCGGAGGCGGCGGTGGCGGTCCGAGGTGACGTGGCGCCCCGTCGGCGGTGAGACGTCGGCGGAGCTCGGCGCGCTCAGCGAGATCGTCGCCGGTCGGACCCGCGCCTCCCAGGACGAGCACGGCCTCTTCGGGTGTTGCGTCGAGCATCAAGGCCGGATCGTCGATGACACCGCGGTCGCTCGCGCGATGCCCGACCTCGAGCAGCGCGCGTCGAAGGAGCCCGATGGCGGTGATCTCGCTGTAGATGCCGCGCTCGTCACGGAGCCGATACACCGCCCGCGCCTCGTCGACGAGTTCGTCGAACTCGGCTCGGTGCGCATCGGGAACCCGAGCACGGAGGTCGGATGCGAGCTGGTCGGCCCGACTCCGGGCGGCTTCCGGGTCCGCCACGAGCGCAGCACCGAGCTTCCCGATGATGACCGCCGGTTGTTCGCGCAGTGTTGGTACCACGACATCGAAACCGTCGAGCACACGATCCTGAACGGACCGCACGTACTCGTCGACCGCTGGGACGGCGGCACGCAACTGATCGAGCCGAGCCCCTGCATCGCCGGCACCCCTGACGAGCGCGGCCGCCGCCGGGTCGGCGCGAATCGCTGCCACCGCGTCGGTCATCTCGCTCGATGTGACACCAGAGATCGGGGAATACCCGTCGAGGACACCGAGCGCGACCGTCGGTGGGAGATTCGTCCAACCGGCGACGTGCAGGGCCAGGTCCCCGACCGGCAACATCGCGGCCATGTTGAACCGATGATGTTGATACACCATCGCGGTCACATGGGCTGCAACCTCGCGGAGGTGTTCGGCGAGCGCGGGGTCGTCGAGTCCCTCGACGTCGACATCGCCGAGCTCACGGTGACGGACGATCGACGCCGGCTTGCACTCGTTGTCCCAGAGCGCGAGATCCTGACGCCAACGCTTGACCGCGAAGGTCTCCTCCGCAAGTGCTGCTCGCCGCCCGAACTCGGCACCGATCTCCTCCGGGCTCATCGGACCGTCAGGCCCGGGCATGTCGAACGGCTGCGGCTGGTGATAGGTGAAACCGTTCACCTGCGCCATCGCCAGCCGGTCGAGCAGCAAGCCGTATCTTGCGAAGGTCTCGGTGAATCCCCGGTTGAATCCTTCCGGGTAGAGACTCCTCATCGCTGCGGTCTGCGAACACGGCGCGTGCGCCGAGTCCTGCTGCCACGGCCCAGGTGCGGGTGGTGTCCAATCCAACATGATTCCCTCCAGATGTCGATCGCGTCCCCCGACGCGAACACCACCAACGGTAGTGCACGCTCGTCAGCACCCCATACGGGGCCAGGGCGAGAGTCCCACTGCGACCACGACTTCGATGGCCCCGGCGTCCCAACCGTGATCGCTGCAGGAACACTGCTCGTGCCTCACCCGGAGGGAGTTGTTGGAAGGATCAGATCGGCCGGTGCCCGCGATGGTGGAGCGATCGGTCCCAGTGACGCTCTTCGTGGAGCGCGTCCCATGCGCCCACCGACGCGCAGACCGCGCCGAACACACACGCGAATGTGGCCACCACGGACCCAAGGTCCGCGATGTCCTCGCCGGTGATCCGGCCATGTGCCAACAGCCGGTCGAATTGTCCGTGCATCACCAGCGAGCCGACCACGACTGCTGCCGAGCCGAGCAGAGCGCCGCAGGCGAGCAGATGGCGGAAACGAAAGACCCGGTATGCGTCGGAGAACGCAGAGGCGACGATCACATACGTGGACCGCGCGACTGCGATCAGCGAGCCAGCCACCAGTGCCGCAGTCCAGCGCGTCGCGCTTCCCATGGTGGCGACCTGGTGCGACAGCCGGAGACCGACGATTCCCGCAACCAGCAGCGCGAGCTGCACCCAGAAGTATCGCTTCCGGGACAGTTCGGCGCTCGGCTCGGCCAACATGAAACGTCACCTCTCCACCACATTCTGATCGCTCCTCTCCGAAAACGCCAGGCGGACCCCACCGAAGTGGGGCCTGCCGTGCTGCGTGTGAGGTCGGCGCGAGCCGGTATCAGGCGTTGACTTCGAAGTCGCAGGTCACGCCCTCTTCCGGGCACCGCGACGGTCCCGTCCCGTCACGCGGTGGAGGTGAGGTACTCCTCGATGGCGGCGGCGGCTCGGCGGCCGGCGCCCATCGCCAGGATGACGGTTGCGCCCCCAGTGACGATGTCGCCGCCCGCGAACACACCGGGAATCGAGGTCTGACCAGTCACCGGATCGGCCTCGATCGTGCCTCGGCTGGTGTGGCGGAGCTGAGGCGACGATGCCCGCAACATGGGATTGGGAGCATTGCCGGCCGCCACGATGGCGACGTCGACCCGAACCCCCTCCTCGCTGCCCTCGATCGGCACCGGTCGGCGACGACCGTCGGGACCGGGTTCGCCGAGTTCCATCGACTGGAGGCGGACACCCCGCAGCCACCCCTCGTCGTCACCCAGGAACTCGACCGGGTCGACGAGGAACCTGAAGTCGACACCCTCCTCTCGGGCGTGGCGGACCTCCTCGAGACGGGCCGGCATCTCCACCTCGGTCCGCCGGTACAGGATGGAGGCGCGCTCCGCTCCCAACCGCAGGGCAGTCCGGACGGCGTCCATCGCCGTGTTGCCACCACCGATGACCACGACCGACTTCCCCGCAAGGTCATACACCGGCGTATCGGCGCCCGGCAGGTAGGCCCGCATCAGGTTGATGCGGGTGAGGAACTCGTTCGCCGAGTACACGCCGACCAGGTGCTCACCGGGGACATCGAGGAATCGGGGGAGTCCAGCACCGACGCCGACGAACACCGCGTCGTGCTCGCCGAGCAACTCGTCGAGCGTCTCGGCGAGCCCGATTGGCGCGTTCGTCTGGAAGTCGACCCCAAGGGACCGCAACCCGTCGATCTCGGCGGCGACGATCTCCTTCGGGAGGCGATACTCGGGGATGCCGTACACCAGCACCCCACCCAGTTCGTGGAGCGCCTCGAACACCGTGACGTCGTGGCCACGACGAGCGAGATCGCCGGCACACGCCAGACCGGCCGGCCCGCTTCCGACGACAGCAACCCTCCGCCCACTCCGCTGCGCGGGCGGGGTGGGGGGCACGAGCCCTGCATTGCGCACGCGATCCGCGACGAACCGTTCGAGGTGACCGATCGCGATCGCGCGATCCTTCTTCGCGAGCACGCAGGCGCCCTCGCACTGTTGCTCCTGGGGGCACACGCGGCCACACACGGCGGGAAGGGCGTTGTCGACCGTGATCACAGTCGCCGCCGCCTCGAGGTCGCCGTCGGCGACGCGAGCGACGAAGTCGTCGATCCGAACACCCACCGGACAGCCCTCGATGCACGTCGGATGCCGGCACTGCAGGCACCGCTGTGCCTCGAGCACGGCGAGCTGGTCGGTGAGACCGAGGTTGACCTCCTCAAAGTTGTGGGCGCGTGCCGTGGGATCGCGCTCGGGCATGTCGACGCGCGGCATCGCCATCCGTTCTCGACGCGTCAGCGGCACCGGGTCGGTCACGTCACCACCCCAGACCGGCACTCGCCGGCGCGCTCACGTTCGAAGCCGAGGTAGGCCCGATTGCGGCGCGACAACACGTCGAAGTCGACCAGGTGCGCGTCGAATTCGGGGCCGTCGACACAGGCGAATTTGGTCTCGCCGCCGACGAGGACCCGGCAACCACCGCACATCCCCGTCCCATCCACCATGATCGGGTTGAGACTGACGGTGGTCGGAACACCGGCCGGTCGGGTCGTCTCGCCAACGGCCTGCATCATCGGAATCGGCCCAATCGCAAGCACGAGATCGATGTGCTCGCGGGCGAGCACATCGGCGAGGACGTCGGTGACGAGCCCGTGCCGCCCCGCGGTCCCATCGTCGGTGCACGTCAGGAGCTCGTCGCAGACGGCGGCGAGCTCGGACTCGAGAATGAGGTGCTCGGCCGACCGGCCCCCGACGATTCCGATCACACGGTTGCCGGCCAGATGGTGTGCCACCGCGGTCGGGTAGGCGATGGCGGTGCCGACACCGCCCCCGATCACGACGACGGTGCCGACCGGTTCGACCTCGGACGGGGTACCGAGCGGGCCGGCGACGTCGTGGAAGGCGTCTCCGGCGTCGAGCCCGTTGATGAGCGTGGTCGTCTTGCCGACCGACTGCACGACGAGCCCGATCCACCCTTCGTCGGCGTCGCCTTCGGCGATCGTCAACGGGATCCGCTCGCCGTCGCCGGTGACCCGCACGATCACGAACTGCCCCGCCTTCCAGTGTTGCGCAACACGCGGCGCATCCACCCGGAAGCGCTTCACCGATGGGGCGAGGAACTGGGCGGAGACGACATCGAACATCAGGATCCAGTCTTCGTGACCCGGGTGGTGGCCACCAGGGCCGGAGGTCATCCGAAAACCCGGCCTGCGAGCCGGGGCGAAACCGGGATCCGCCGCTCGCGTCCGCGAACGGTCGATCGCGCACCGTCATCCGGCGAACGCCACGAAGCGTGCGGTACCCGTCAAGCTCGCAGACCGGGAAGGACGTCGACGGCCGCGATTTCCATCGCGTCGCGTTGGGCGTCGACGGGGTAGTAGGAGCCGATCTCGTCGTACCCCATCTCGAAGAGCTTCCCGGCAAGGTCCTCGAACGCTGCCGCCGAGTCCCAGTAGAACAACCGACCACCGGCCTGCCGAGCATCACCATCGAACAGCAGGAACGAATGACGGATGGTCGCAGGGTCACGCCCCTCGATGTCACAGGCTGCCACCATCTTCGACTTCAGCTCACCGGCATCGGCAAGCAGCGCCTTTGCGCCGGCACCGAAGCTCATCGTGTTCCACGTGTCGGCGTGAGCCGCGGCGTAGCGCATCATGCGCGGGCCCATCGCAGCGACGGTGATCGGCGGCCGCGGCTCCTGGACCGATTCGTGCACCGCGGCCTGCTGGATCTCGTAGTGGTCGCCCGTGAATGTGCAGCGGGAAGTACTGAGCAGTTCCTCGACGACCCGGATGTACTCACCGAAGCGGTCCGCTCGCTGGGGATTGTCCCAGTTCTCCACCCCGATCATTGCGTAGCCGGGGTCCACGGTGAGTCCCAACCCGAGCCCGGCCTCGACACGCCCTCCCGAGACGTGGTCGACCGTCAGGACACACCGCGCATATGTCGCCGGGTCACGCATCGGAATCTGGGCCACGCAGGGGGCGAGCCGGATGCGATCCGTGGCCTCGGCGAACGCGGCGAGCGTGGCCCACACGTCGAACCACGGCACCGTTGGGTTCTTCCAGTCGACGAACTGATCTGCTGTGGTGGCAACGTCGAAGCCGAGTTCTTCGACATGCAGCACCCGGCGCCTCAGCTCTGACCACGCCACATCGGGCAACAGTTCGACCTGGAACCTTCGTGCGAACGCCATGGAGCACGGTACCGCACCGCCTCGAGTTCGGTCCGAGGTCGACTCAGACGTCAGGACACCTGACGTACTCCCGGGGTTCCTGCCTCAACTTCCCATGAGCTGACCTCGGTGACCGGTGACGCTTCGTCGAACTGGTCGGCGACCGCACGGTACGTCGCCCTCCAGCGGTCGGGAGTCACCTCGCAGACCGTGTACCCGCGCTGGGAGTCGAACCACTTGAGGTGGGGATTGGCCGTCAACGCTGCGGTGACCAGGCCTTCGACTGCCGCGTCGTCGTCGAAGAACGACGACGAGATGCTCGACGCCATGAACTCGGCGCCGATGACGGGCAGCGTGGCATCGAAGGGGTCGGAACGCAGCTCGGCGACGGCGGCGGAATGGAAGTCACCGGTCAGCACGACGAGGTTGTCTGCGGCGTTGCCCACAGCTTCGAGGACGACCTGACGCTCGCCCGCGTAGCCATCCCAGGTGTCGACGACGACCACGGGCGGTTCGGCACCGACGACGGCGTTCCCTCCGAACATGAACACCTGTTGCGCGAGCACATCCCACACAGCTGTCGATGCCTCGACGCTGTCGACCAACCACGCGCGCTGCTCCGGTCCGAGCATCGTGTGGGCGGGGTCAGCGGCGAGTTGCTCATCGCGCACCTGTACGGCCTCACCGAGTTGCTCGACGAAGGGTTCACCACGCTGTTGGTCCGAGCGGTACTGCCGCGTGTCGAGCACGTGGAAGCGGAGCAGGTCGCCGTGTGCGACCGACCGGTAGATGTCGTAATCAGGCCCGTCGGGAGCATCGAGCCGCACCGGCATGTGCTCGTACCAGGCCTGATACGCCGCGGCACGACGAGTCAGGAAGGCCTGCCGCTCGTCGCTGTTCTCCGAGGAGCCTCCGGCGTAGTCGTTGTCGACCTCATGGTCGTCCCACGTGATGATCCACGGGACGAGCGCGTGTGCGGCCTGGAGCAACGGGTCGCTGTGGTAGAGCGCATACCGTTCGCGGTACTGATCGAGCGACTCACACTCGAAGTCCTGCCCCGTCTTCCTGCCACGCTCGTCGGCATAGCCACCGCTTGCGTACTCGTAGATGTAGTCACCGAGGAACACGAACGCGTCGATGTCGCCTTCTTCGACCATGTCGCGGTAGGCGGCGTAGCGCCCCTGTTCCCAGTTCTGACACGACGAAAACGCAAACCGGAAGCGGTCGGGCATTGTGCCGGGTGCCGCGAACGTGTGAGTCCGGGCGGGAGGCGTCGTGTACTCGCCGACTCCGAAACGGTAGTAGTAGTCCTGGTCAGGCTCGAGGCCGCCCGCTTCCACGTGTACCGAGTGTCCGAGCGCCGCCATGGCGAGTGTGTCGCCGCCGCCGACGATGTCGGCGAACTCGGGGTCGCGTGCGATCGACCACGTCACCTCGACGTCGGTGTCGGGAAGGGGTTCACCTGGCTGCAGACGAGTCCAGAGGATCACCGAATCGGGCAGCGGGTCGCCCGACGCGACGCCAAGTGTGAACGGGTCGGACTGTACGACGGGGGCGGCACTCGTCGTCGTCGCCGGCGAGGAGGTCGTCGCCGGCGAGGAGGTCGTGGTCGTGGTCGTGGTCGCCGCGTTCGTGCTCGTCGGCTCGGTCGCGGGCGGTCCGCTCGATGTGTTCGTGGCTGACTCGTCGTCGCTGCATGCGGCGAGCGCCGCTGCGATCGTTCCGGCGAGGAAACCGCGGCGGTTCAGTCGAGGCCTGGGATCGTCGTTCACGCTGCGTCTCCGTTCGTCGCTGGGTGGCGTCGAGTCTGGCAAACGCGGCGCCGCGGGTTCCAGCGTACTCGTCGGCCGGAGGCCGACCCTCGCCGCGCGAACGCTGCCACCGAGTCCCAGTGGCACTGCTGACCGCCGGAACCGGCGCGGGCGTCAGTTATGCGGCGGCCCCAGCGAGGGAGTACGAGCTCCCGACAGCATTGGGGATGAACGCATCAGGGAGCGCTGCGGCGAACCGGTGCTGCGCCTTCCAGCCGGTGCAGTGGGCCGGAACGATCACCGAGGGTTCCATCGCAGTCAGCGCCGACACCGTCGGCTCGATGACGCGTTCGAAGGCGGGGCCGCCGAGATGGAAACCGCCGAACATGGCGTGGAGCCGGTCGACCCCGGTGAGGCGCATCGCGTATCGAGCGATGTTCACCGCGCCAGCATGACCGCAGCCTGTGAGCACCAGCAGGCCCAGGCCGCGCACGTGAACGACCAACGCCTGATCGTCGAGGATCAGCGGGTCGGGCTCCCAGGACTCGCCGTTGTGGCGCTCGTGGAACGGGAGACCGGTCTCGAAGTCGGTGGTGCGGTCGACCTCACCGGTGATCAACACGGACTCGTCGAGCACCAGCGAACGCTGCCGTCGTTCGATCACCTCGAACCCCTCGTCCTCCAGCGATCGTTTCGAGACCGTGGGCATCTCCACTGCGGGCATCTCCGGGAGGGCCAGCCGTCGGCGGCTCCACACGAGGGGGTGCACGATGATCGGCAGCCCCGATCGCCGGCGCAGTTTCGCGAGGCCTTCCAGGCCACCTGCGTGGTCGAAGTGTCCGTGACTCAACACCGCCACTTCGATGTCGGCGGCGTCGAGTCCGAGGCGTTCCATGTTGTCGGCCATGCCGTTCGGTGAGATACCGGTGTCGAACAGCACGGTGTGCGAGCGGTCGTCGCGGCGCACGGTCACGAGCGCGGAGAAGCCGTGCTCGGCGACCAGCCCCGGCTTGGTCTCGCCATCCAGCATCACCGCCGACGGGGCGGGCGGGGTCTTGATCAGGCCATTGCGGACTGCGGGACCCATGTCGGGGAGTAGCCCGTCGTACGTGTTGTCCATGAGCATGGTGACGACCACCTCGTCGACCGGCTCGAGCGTGATCGGGTCGGCTGCCTCGCCACCGATTGCCCGCGGGGCCGAGTGATGGACGGCATCGGGGTCATGGCCATGGTCGTCGCACATGTTCAAGAATTACCACACGTGGCGATGACGCCCGGACGAGTGGTTGCCAGGCGGAGCCGACCAGGCGTCTGGTCGCCGGCGCTGATTGGCATGACCTGGAGCGCGATGCTCATCCAGGCATCGGGAAGCGCTGCCACGGCGCATTCCCCGGCTCCCACCACGGGGATCCGACGAGCGTGTAGCCGCCGTTGGTGGCGACGAGGGAAGGCATCCCCGGTTCGTCCCCGTCGCCTTCGTCGACGTCGGCGAGCAGCCAGACCTCGCCGTCGTGCGTGGCGAGTACCCACCAGTCCGGACCCGGTACTTCGTCTGCGCCCCCGTCAGGCACGTCGAAGGCGGCGCCGATCACCGAGTGGGGGATGCTCACGATCACACCGCCGGTGTCAGGGTCGGTGAACGTGAGGCCGATCATGTCGTCTGCGACGTTCTCGAAAGGGCCGTCAGGGGGTTCTTGGGTCACGGCGAGATCGATCGACTCCTCGAGTACGACCTCGCCGGTCGCGACGTCGACCAGTTGGTACGACCTGTCGGCGCCGTACGTCATCGTCAGCTCGAAGCCCTCGTACTGCACGACCACGCCTTCCGGGCCCAGACCAGCGTTGTACGTCCCGAGAAGAAACGCAGGACTCGACGACGGGGACCAGGAGTTCGCGTGGCCGTCGACGCCTTCGGGGACGTCGAGCATCGTCCACGTTTCACCCGTCGGGTCCACCCGATACACGGCGACCTCGTCGGCAGCGTTCCGGGTGAATGCCATCACGTCGCCGTCGAGCGGAGCTGCTGCCTCCACCCAGAGATTCGGCTGGGGTGGCGCCACGGCGCTCCAGGTGATGCCGTCCGGTGAATAGGTGAAGTCCTCACTCAGGTCCAGGAACCCGGCTGCAGTCGCAATGAGCATCCCGCCAGGGAAGTTGTCTCCGGGCGTCGATGCCGGTTGACCGGCCCACGGCCCACCCCACAATGTCGTCTCGGGGCCTTCGCCCCGGAGGTAGGGCAGGAGCTCGTCGGGGACATCGAGCTCGTCCCAGGTGAAACGCTCGACCGAGATGACGGCTCCGTCCTCGTATCGTCCGACGGTGACACCCTCGGGGTCGATTCCCAGCGTGCCGGGTCCTTCCTGGAGTTCCCTCACCGATTCGGGGAGGAACTGCTCGACCTCGACGAACGCATTGGTCGCCACGTCGACCACCCAGCCTTCATCGTTTGCTGCGATGGCGGCGGGGTGTGTGGACACCATGACCGATTCAGGGATGGTGTTCGGCACCTCGACCTCGAAGGTGTCCATCACCCACGCCTCGAGGTCGGTCGTGCTCGCGACCGACATCCGCACCGGGGATCGGTCCATCGAGTCGGGCGCCGGCGAGTCGACCATCGTCAGTCGATCACCGAAGACGACGACGTGCGCCGGAGCGCCGAATCCGTCGGGTGGGGTGATGTCGAGCGACGTCCAGTCCTCGCCGTCCATCGACCACGTCGCAACCGTCTCGAAGTCCGGTGGAGCGACGGCCGTGAGTGCATTGAACGCCTCGGGGTGCTCATCGAGGACGTCCATCACCACCTCGAACAAGTCGGCGTCCTCCAGGATCTCGATCGCTTCCTGCTGCGTGGGTGGAAGGCCGTCGGGGAACAGTTCGACCACCTCGGGCGGGAAGAGTTCGGCGACTTCGGGGGGCAACTGCTCGGGCAGAGCTGTCGGTGAGGTCCGGACCCCCATTGCCAGAAACCCGTCGCCCCACGGCACCAGCCACTGAACCGGAACGAAGTCCGGGTCTTCTGGCGCGGCACCGAACGGTGACGGCATTTCGATGCCCGTACTCGCCGTTGACGTGGCGTCGTCCGCCACGACCGTGGTCGTTGGTTCGTCCTGGACGACCGTCGCGGGCACGTCGCTGACGGTCGAAGCCGGCGCTGTGTCAGCCGGAACTGCCAGCGAATCAGGGTCCTCTGCGCTACTCCCGCACGCCGAGGTGGCCAGGACGGCAGCAACGAGCAGGGCGGCCACGCCACCGGTTCGTTGGATGCGATGCATCGCACAACCTCCTTGTTGACTCTGCAGTCACCCTCGCGCCGGCGGCCCCGGTGCGCCAGAGGACTTCGTCAGGTCCGCCCAACGGCGAGCGACGTGCTGACGTCCGTGACGTTGTGCGTCAGGGGAGCGAGCGATGCGAGCCGTGTCGCTGCGTCGGAGGCGAGGCGGTCACCCGTTGGTTTCGAAGTACCTGTCCGACTCGTCGTTGCCGTACAGGGCCCACAGGACGAAGACACCGATGAAGAGGGAGAAGACCCCGCGGTAGACGTAGCCGCCGACGTGATGCGCCACGAGGACGTAGATCGCCAGTGCCATCGACAGGCCCTGCACGATTGCGACGAAGAGTCGGAATCCGTTGCTGCCTCGCATGATTCCATTGGCGACGACCAAGAGCAGGACCGCTGCGATCGCCTCGCCGATGACGGTGCCGGTGAACGCTCCGTCGGCGAGTGGCGAACCCTCCTTTTCGAGGAAGTCCAGGATGTCGTTGCGCCAGATCAACAGCGAGATCGCTGCGACGGCCGCGAGGAATGCCTGGACATAGAGGATGATCCCGATGAAGGAGACCACGCCGGGTCGCCGGGTTGGTGTGTCAAGTGAAGTGTTCATAGCGAGAGCCTTTCGTTGGTTTCCCCCGGTCGTGAACCTAGACCCCGATGAAGTCCGAGCAGCGGATTTCCGGACGGGCATGCCGCAGGTGACGGCGTCGAAGCCCCGCTGGGTGCCGAGAGTGGCCGGTCCCGGCTTCGTGGGATCGGCGAGCGACTCCGGCACACTGGGACATCGTGCGGATCGCAGTACCAAGAGAAGCGAGCGAGCGACGAGTCGCGCTCACGCCGGCCGTTGTCGGCCGCTTGGTCGGCGCAGGGCACGTGGTGGAGGTCGAGGCCGGAGCCGGCGAGCAGGCGAGCTTCGAGGACCGCTCGTACAGCGACGCCGGCGCCGAGATCGTCGAGACACCTTCGTCTGAGTGGGAGCTGATCGTCGTCGTCGGCCCACCATCGGCGGACCGCGCTGCGACGTTCCCTGAGGGATCGGCAATGGTCGGGTTCCTGGACCCGTTCGGGTCCGGCGACCTGATGCGAGAGCTCGCAGCACGGCGCATCACGGCGTTCGCGATGGAGGAGATCCCGCGCACCACCCTCGCTCAGAACATGGATGCGTTGTCGTCGCAGGCATCGGCGGCCGGCTACCACGCCGTATTGCTGGCCGCGGTCGCGACGCCTCGCTTCTTCCCGCTGCTGATGACGGCGGCGGGCACGATGCCACCGGTCAAACTGCTGGTGCTCGGCGCCGGCGTGGCGGGTCTGCAAGCGATCGCGACCGCCAAGCGGTTGGGCGCAGTCGTGTCCGCGTACGACATCCGGCCGCAGGTGAAGGAGCAGATCGAGAGCCTCGGTGCTCGGTTTGTGGCCGGTCCGGTCGACGAGTCGGCCGCGTCGGCGTCGGGCTATGCACGGGAGGTGGGCGACGACACCCAGCGTCGTCAGCAGGTGGCCCTAGCGGAATCCGTCGCCGACGCTGATGTCGTCATCACGACCGCGCAGATCCCTGGTCGCCCGGCCCCGCTGTTGATCTCGCGTGAGATGGTGGAACGGATGCGACCCGGCTCCGTGATCATCGACGTGGCGGCACCGGCAGGTGGCAACTGCGAGCTCACCCGCCCCGGTGAGGACGTCCGGGAGTCGGGCGTTCTGGTGATGGGACCAACCGACCTCGCCGGCCGGGTCGCCGTCGATGCGAGTGAGATGTACGCCCGCAACGTCGCGGCATTGATCGATCACATCACCGACGGAGACGGTCGGCTCGACATCGACTTCGACGACGAGATCGTCACTGGTTCGTGCATTACCCACGGCGGGGAGATCACCCATTCGGTGGCGCGCCGACTGCTCGGAGAGGACGCCGGATCATGAGCCCGTTGGTCGTCGGCGTCACCGTGTTCGTGCTGGCAGCCGTCGTGGGACTCGAGCTGATCAGCAAGGTGCCGCCGACGCTCCACACCCCGCTGATGTCGGGCGCCAACGCGATCTCCGGCATCACCATCATCGGCGCGATCGCCGCAGCCGGCCTCGACGCCGACGCGGTCGCTCGAGTTCTCGGATTCCTCGCGCTGGTGGCCGCCACGATCAACGTGGTCGGCGGGTTCTTGGTGACCGATCGGATGCTGGAGATGTTCAAGAGCAGGTCTGATCGCAAGCGGGCGACCGATGACTGAGGTCGCGTACCTTGCATCGGCCGTGGCGTTCATCGTCGGGCTGAAACTGCTCGGGGCGCCGCGGACCGCGCGGACCGGCAACCGGATCGCCGCGACCGGCATGCTCGCTGCGATCGTGACCACCCTGGTGTCCGAGGACATCGTCGGATGGTGGACGGTCGTGGCCGGTCTCGTCGTCGGAGCAGCGCTTGGTGCATGGTTCGCGCTGCGCGTGCAGATGACGGCGATGCCCGAGTTGGTCGCAGCCTTCAACGGCTTCGGGGGCATCGCCTCGGCGCTCGTTGCTTCGGTCGCCGTCGTCCAGTCCGACCTCGACGCGCTCGCCCCGGAGACGTCCGTCTCGATCCTGTTCTCGATCGTGATCGGTGCCATCACGTTCACCGGCAGCTTCGTGGCGTTCGGGAAGCTGCAGGGCACCCTCCCCGGCCGTCCGATGACCTTTCCCGGTCAGCACATCATCAACGGCCTGCTCGCAGCTGCGTTGGTGAGCGTGTCGATCTGGGCCGGCGTCGCCGGGGAGGCGGTTGGGTATTGGGTCGTCGCCGGGATCGCGCTCGCGATGGGTGTCCTCGGTGTCGTCCCGATCGGTGGTGCCGACATGCCGGTGGTCGTCTCGCTCCTGAACTCGCTCTCCGGTCTCGCCGCAGCTGCCGCAGGGTTCGCGATCGAGAGCAATGCGCTGATCATCGGCGGGGCGCTGGTCGGCGCCGCCGGCCTGATCCTCACCCTCCAGATGACCGAGGCCATGAACCGCTCGCTGGGCAACGTCCTGTTCGCCGGATTCGGCGCCGCCGATTCGAGTGGCTCGGGCTCGTCAGCGATCGGTGAGCGGCCGGTCAAGCGGGCCACCGCCGACGACGTCGCGATCGCCCTCGGCTACGCCGAGTCCGTGATGGTGGTGCCGGGCTACGGGTTGGCGGTTGCCCAAGCCCAACACGCGGTGCGCGAGCTCGCCGACGCCCTCGAGGCGCGCGGCGTCACCGTCCACTACGCGATCCATCCGGTCGCAGGGCGGATGCCCGGTCACATGAATGTGCTGCTCGCCGAAGCAGATGTGCCCTACGAGCAACTGCTCGACATCGAGCAGGCCGGCCCGATGCTGCCCCGCACCGACGTCGCACTGATCGTCGGCGCCAACGACGTGGTCAATCCGTCGGCGCGCGACGACGCCACGTCGCCGATCTACGGGATGCCGATCCTCGAGGTCGACCGGGCCAGCCGGGTGATCGTGGTCAAGCGCAGCCTCTCACCCGGCTTCGCTGGGATCGACAACCCACTGTTCTACGACGACAACACCCTCATGTTCTTCGATGACGCCAAGGGCGCACTGGAGGAGACCATCGCGGCGCTGAAGCAGATCTGAGCGGCGTCCACGATCGAGCGGCGCGGGAGCTCGCTATCCGTCGGCATCGTGCGTCGGACACGTCCGGCGGTAGGTGCCCCCGACGAAGGTCGACCATTCGTCGCGACTGAGGTTGCGGTTGGCGACCCGGCAGATCACGTCGCGGAGCGATGTCGGCCGCAGGTCCCACACCACTGCCTCGCCATCGGCGGTCGATGCGAGTACCCGCCCTCGCTCGGCCCACACCAGGTCGTGGACGGTGCCGGTGTGACGGCGCAGCGGCTCCGAGATCGCGACCTGAGTCGACGTGTTCCAGAGGCGCACCGTCCGGTCGGCGCTCCCCGATGCGAGGACCACACCGTCGGGGTGGAACATCATCGCCTCAACGGCCCGGGTGTGCCCAACGAGCGTGCTGCCGCGCAGCTCGCCGCTCGAAACGTCGACGATGGCGATGTCGCCGGCGTTGTCTCCGATCGCCAGGACCGAAGCCTCGGGGTCGAACGCGAGGCTCCGGACCGCTTCGGAGGAGACGTCGATCGAACGGACGTCTCCGCTGCGCGTGTCGATCAGGACGACTCCCGTTCCGTCGTCCGCGACCGCCAGCCACGAGCCGTCGGAGCTGAGCTCGATCACGGCCCCACTCGCGGAGACATCGACAGTGGTCCGAACCGTCGCAGGGTCGAGAGCATCGTCGAGGACCGAAATCCGTCCGTCCTGCTCGGCGACGTAGAGCCCACCCGAACCTGGAACGAACGCGAGATCGAGAACGGGTGCGTCCATCGAGTGCACGGCGACCTGCTCACGCGTCTCGGTGTCCCAGACTCTGATCGTGCCATCTGATTCGCCGGAGGCAGCGAAGCGTTCGTCGGCCGCGGTCGCGAGCGCGAAAACGGGGGTCGAAGTCACCGACACGACCGGCGCCGAGACACCACCCAGCTGTGTCCACCGGACACCGTTGATGCGCCGGCTGTCGGCCGATCGCTCGGCGATCGATGCGCCGGCCGTGAGCAACACCTCTCGCTCCGCCAGGAGGCCGACCGTCCAGACGCTCCCCTCGTGAAGGCCTGCGGCCAGCGTTCGGGCACCATCGATGCGCCAGACGCCGACGGTCGAGTCGCTCGATGCCGAGGCGAGCAACGGACGGCTGGGATGGAACGCCAACTCACGAACCTCGGCCGCGTGGGATGCAGAGAGCGGACGACCCGTCGAACCATCGACCGGACTCCACAAGATGATCTCGTCGTCCCGGCCGGCCGAGGCCACGAACAATCCATCGGGGCTGAATCGAACCGTCCGGACCACGTCGGTGTGCCCCCGAAAGCGGAGCAGCTCGCGACCGGTCGTCGAATCCGCATCGCTCGCGTTCCCCGACAGCTCCCACACGGCAGCTGTGCTGTCCGCGCCAGCACTGGCCAATTGGCCGTCGGGGGCGTAGTCGACGCTCGTCACCCAGCCCTCGTGAGCCTCGATCGTGCCGACGCGGACATCACGCTGGCCGGCGTCTCCGAGCCTCCACAAGGCGATCTCGCCGCTCGACAAACCGATCGCCACCGTGCCGTCGTCGGCGACTTCGATCGCGAAGACGCAATCGGCTCCCTCATGACGCAACGATCTCCTCGCCTCGGTCTCCAGCGACACGACGGTGACGTCGACTCCTCCGTCGCCGTCGCAAGATTGGCCGGCGCCCGGCTCCACGCCACCGGCGAGCACCATCGATCCCCCCCGATCGAATGCGACGGCGTAGACCGGCGATCCGACGTCGACGTCGATCGGCGAGAGCTCCTCGGGTGCCGACGGCTCCGAGACGTCCCAGAGATGCACGGTGCCGGAGCGCGAACCGGCTGCGAGGCGACCGGATGCGTCGATGTCCAGACCGCGCAGCGGTGACCGGTCGTTGGTATCAGTGCCGGCACCACCGGGGACGAGCGGAGGGCTCACCGGAGCCCACGTCTCGGTGGAACGAATCGTCACCGTCCCGTCGAGTCCTGTCGACGCGAGGATCTTGCCGTCCGGGTCGAACGAAACGCTGCGCACCGGCCGGGAATCGTCGTGGAGCAGGATCTCCAGGTCGGCGGCATTGCTGGCGCCGTTGATCAAGGCGCCGAAGGACTCCGCCGATTGGTCGACGCGGTAAGCCTCGACACCGAGCAACATCCCGAGGTCGACTCGGTCGACGTCGGACTGGCTGGCGAGGCGGTCCGAGCGGGCTTCGGTCTCCTGCTGTGCGGATCGTGCCGCGAACCACATGGCGGCAGCCCCCGCGATGACCGACAGGACCGTCAGCGAGACGAGTCCGATCCTGGCCCGTCGACGGCGCGCTTCGGAGCGACGCCAGAGTTCGAGGTCATCGCTGACGATGTCGGCCGGTTCCATTCCCCGAAGGCGACCTTGAATCGCGGCCATCTTCACCTTGAACTCGGCGTTGTCGAGCGTGAGGCGGTCTGCCGAGTCGTTCTCCCCTCGACGGGCGGCCGATGACTCGTCGGTCAGGTCGAGGTAGATCGGCTCGGCCGTGAACGCCTCGTGCAGTGCCTGGGGAAGGAACGCTCGACTCGACTCGGTCCACGACTGCTCCTCGGCGCACCATTCTGGCTGTCCTTCGGCGACGGCGAGGATGATGTGATCGGTCGAGCGCGTGCTCAGCCAGTACTCGATCTCCTTGCCGACCCATTCGGATTCAGCCGAATCGCGCGAGGCGACGACGATGAGGAACTCCGAACGGTCGAGCGCGTCGATCAGGCGTTGCTCGAGCACGCCACCGATGCTGAGGCTGCGACGATCGAGGTACAGCTCGACCGTCCGACGCCGGCCGATCGGCTTGGCCAGTTGCTCGATGCCGTGCTGCAGCGCGTCGACCAACGCCGTGTCGGCTCGACTGTAGGAGATGAATGCGGCATAGCCGTCGGTCGCGGCGGACTCGGTCGACGAGCGGGACGTCAGCTCACGGAACGACATCGTCGCAGAACCACCATCCGCTCCAGCGAGAACCGTCCGGGGCCCGTTGGCGGATCGTGCCGCCCATGGCGTCGCAGAGATGCACCATCTCATCGATGGTGCGGGCCTGGTCGAAGTAGATGTCGACGCCCTTGCCGACGGGGACGTGGACGTTGGTCTGGTACTCCCCCATCTGGGTGACCGCTCCTTCGGGGATGACCTCACCCGTGCACTCGTCGATCGTGCGCCCGAAGCAGGTTGCCGGAAGGCCTCCGGGCGGGACGGTCGGGAGCGGTGGCGCATCCGGGAGGACGACGGTCGGCGGGACGTTCGTGACGTCAGGAGTCGGTTGCGTCGTCTGCGGAGTCGGGGCTACTGGACGCGGTGGGAGGCCGGCGATCAAATCGGGGCCCGACAGCGTCGTCCCGCCGCCCGACCCGGCGTTCGGCGTACCTCCGGACGGGCGACTGGCACTGTTGGTCGATGGCGATGCCGCTGTCGGAGGAGCCGACCCGGCGGGTTCGACAGCCTCCGGATCCTCGTCGTCAGCGGTCTCATCGGCTGCATCGGCCGTGGTGGCGCCGTCGCTCTCGGAGTCGTCGACCGCGGCGCCCGCTTCGGTAGCCCGGGTGTCAGGGGCCGCGTCGTCGACCGGGTCGTCTGGTGCCGGCTCGACGGGGCCGTCTGCGCCCAGATCGTCGTCGGTCTGCGGCTCGGACCCGTCGGGGTTCGACGTCGGGGCCGCCGTCGGCAGCAACGGGCGCGCTGCATCGAACGGCTCGTCGTCGGTGCAGCTGAGCGGGAGCAGCAGGAATGCAACGGCTGCGGTCGCCATCACGCCGCGCCGAGCGGCGCCCCATCCCTGCATGCGCTCAATCTACTCCAGCGGCGATTCGTACCGTGTGCTGGCATCCCTCGACAGCAGCGGCTCGGCGCGTTCTCGCGAGCATGCCCGAGGCACCGCCTCGACAATCCCTCCTCGGAAACGTTGATGTCCTGTCGCAGGAACGAGAACTCGATGGTCCCGAATACCCCGACCCTGCCGCCGTTTTCGTACGCCCCTAAGCTCCGACGGTGCGATTGTGGAACCGAACACTGGTGTACATGGCACGGCTCGGGACGCCCGGTGTCGTCCGCAAATCCGCAATCACCGTGTTGCTGGCGATGGCGACCATTGTCGCCGCGCTTGGCTACTGGGGCTGGACGATCTTCGAGAGCGAACAGCCCGACATCGAGTTCGACTGGTGGACCCGGCTGTACCGGACTCAGACGCTGTTCAGCGCCGAGGATGGCTCGTTGCTCAAGGTTCCGTGGCCGCTCGACGTCGCGAGGCTGCTGGCCCCGTTCGTATTCCTCGGCTTCGGCGCGTTGGCATTGTTCAACCTTGCAAGCGTCAAGGTGCAACGAATCGGTGTCCGCCACGCCAAGGGGCACGTGCTCTACCTCGGCCAGCCCGCCCGGCTCGATCGCCTACGCGGGCTGTTCGACAATGAGCTGGAACCGTCCGTGGCCGTGTACGGCGTCCCTGACGCGGCATCGGTCGACGGAGCGTGTTTGCGCATCTCGGTCGACCTCGAAGAGGACGAGTGGCCCACTCGAACATCCGCTGAGCACGCCGACACGATCGTGATCGCGGTGCACGATGACGACCGCGCGGTGGCTCTCGCGACACTGTCGGCCGAGCGATTTCCGGACACCCGTCTTGTCGTCGACGTGGGGTCGGCCGACACGATGAGGTGGCTGGGTCTCTGGATGATGACCCGATACCCGGGCCAGGACCTCCGGGTCATCAGCATCGACCAGGCAGACGCCAGGGTGCAGGCTGGTCTCTCCGATGCAGCCAGATACGACGCGGTCGTCGTCGCCGGGGGTGACGACGGCGCGAGCCGGATCGTGACCGAGGTGATGGACCAGATGATGGAATGGACCGTCAACGAGAGCTCCCGTGTGACGCGTCCTCTGCTGTTCATCATCGGCGACGGGGATCCCGGGATCAGGTCGGACGTCAACGACGCCGTCGTCGTCGAGGTTGGCTCGCTGGATCGAGCGATCGAGGCATGCACCGGGTTGTCCACGCGTGTGCTGGCGCTCGGTCGCAGCGGCATGAAGACGGCGATGAAGGTCGCCGCCGCTGTCCCCCGGTCGGAGTTCGCCCGTCTCGATACCGACGGATTCGACGGGAGGCAACTGCGTGAGATGGTCGAGCGCGGCAACCTCGACTCGGTACTCGATGGTCTGTTGCAGGGCCCCCTTCACCTGCTGGTCGCATCGGCGTCGAGTATCGAGAATCAGTCCATACCGACCCGGATGCAGGTGGAGCACCAGGCGCGCACCTACGCGCACCGGGTGTCGACGTTGTGGAAGGAGCGTTGGCAGATCACGGTGTCGCCGTCGGCGCCGCCGTATCTGCCTGAGGCGGTCGTCGAGCGAATTGCGCGCGAGCTCGAACTGCCGGAGGACCCCGAGTTCAGAAGCTCGCGAGCATTGGTTCACGGCCTGTCCGAGGCCGGCTACGGCGTTGTTGCACCTGACGAAACACCGGCGGGCGTCGACGAGCAGGCCGAAGTTGCCTCGCTGGTCCTGTCCGACGGAGATGACTTGATCGAGCAAGTGGCCAAGTACAACCACGAGCTCTATCGCAAGGCCGTCAGCGGTTCGGGCAACCCGTCCGACGTTCCTTGGAACGATCTCTCGCCCGGTTTGCACCAGCAGAACTACCGCCAGGTTCGCCACATCATCGACTTCCTCGAGTCGACCGGACTGCGGGTCGAGTCCACCCGTGGCGAGCTGTCGGGGTCGATCGTCGACGAAGTCCCCGAGTTCGAACTCCATGCCTTCGGTCGCATCGAACACGATCGTTGGGCTCGGGACAAGATCGCTCAGGGCTTTGTTTGGGGTCCGACCCGCAACCTCGACTCATCGCCGAAGACCCATCCCGACCTGACGGACTACGACGATCTCGACGATGAGACGAAGCAGAAGGACTATGAGCCGTTGCTTCGGGCGATCGGGGCCCTCCGATCCGCTGACTACCGTCTGGTGAGGCCGCGACAACACTCGCTGCGAGGCCCGACGCTCGGTACTCGATGACGTCATCGAGCGATCGCCAGACGTGGAAACCTCAATACTCACCGGTTTCAGGATCGTGCAGGTAGCTCAATCGCACGCGTCTCGCTGTGGTGCACCACCGGGGACGTAACGGTCCCACTCCTCGGGCGTGAGTTCTCGTCCGACGAGGTCGCACACCCGATCGACCCAACGTTCGGGGTCGAGAGAGAACCAGGTGCGCGTCTCCATTCGGTGCCGGGGCGGCGGCGACGGTGGCCCTCGGTGGAGAGCCGACCGTGGAGATCAGCTCGAGATCACCCGCAGAGCTGGTGACGGCGGCATCACCTGGTCAGGGCAGTCGCCTGCCGCCGATTCGGTGATCGTGGGCAATGACTGCTGGGCGACCTCGATGCGCACGCCCGATGCCCCGACGTGGTTTCGTCACCATTCCGTAATACGCTGCTGAGCCACATCTCCACCTGTTCGCCGCGCGCCCCCTGTACAGGGCCCGCCAGTGCGACCGGGTCAGGCCACCCCGGCCACCTTCGTCATGAACCCTTTTTCCTCACACCATGCCCGGCCAGACGACCGCCACGGACTCGACACCGTTCGCCGCGTGACTGCCGTCGTGGCCGTCTTCGTGGTGGTCATCGGTGCGCCCCTTGTCGTGCGCGCTCTTGCAGACGACAGCGAGGAAGACAGCCTGTCCACCCAGGGTGCCGTCGAGATGTCCGACCAGCCGTCGTTCGAGTCCAGGCGCAGCCGGGCACTCGACGAACCGATCCCCTTCCGTCCCGACGATCCCGGCGCAACCGTTCTGCCGACCGTGGAGCGAGCCGACGACGAGTCGACCTCCGAGGCCGATGCGACTGCGGTCGACACGATCCCCGACGACGTCGCGCCTGATCGGGTCGCCGCCCCACCTGTCGACATCCTGGCGCTCGTCACCGCCCCGTACTCCTGGGACGAGCGGAGTCTGCGGGTGGCAGCGCTCCAGCAGATACTCAACGTGAGCGTGGATGGCTGGTACAGCCCTGACACCCGCCAGGCCCATCTTGAGGTCCTGGAATTCCTGGGTCTCGACACGGATGAGGTTCCCGATGTGGCCCCGCCGGGCCCCAGCAGCGAGCAATGGGCTGCGCTGCGCAGCTGCGAATCGGGCGGCGACTACTCGATCGTCAGCAGTAGTGGCCGCTACCGCGGCGCATACCAGTTCGCGCGTGCGACCTGGGACAGTGTCGCCGAACGCCAGAACCCCTCGCTCGTGGGCGTCGATCCGGCAACGGCCTCTGCGGCTGAACAGGACGCGATGGCACTTGCCCTGTACCGCGAAGCGGGCGCCGGCCCCTGGCCCGTTTGTGGCCGTCATCTGCGCTGACGATTCGATTCGAGCCGATATCGAACCACCGCCGCGCTCGTTGCGAGTCATCTCAGATGATGTGCTGGGCTCCATGGAGTCGCTTGACGCGGGGCGAGCGATGGGCGAAGGTGGGGGTGCCTGATCGGGGGGTCGGGCCGGGTCCGTGAGACCTGGAAACGTCGAGAGGGGCGTGCAATGTTGCATGTAGGTAAGTTCGAGCGGTATCCGTCCGCAGATCGCACTGCGTTGGCGATGGCGGCATTGGAGTGGTGTCGTGCAGCTCGTGAGCATGACGGGGTGAACGACAGTCGCTTCTATTGGATCGACCCCAACGAGATCGCAGTCGTGACGGACGCCGAGCCCGGCGCGTGGGGGAACGGTTCGGGTGCGGAGCTCAGTGGGCGTGCGGCGAAGGCGATCTTCGCGCTCGCCGATCTGGCCAGGAGCACGAGCACCGAAACGTGGGCCGACGCCCGTTCGGGCACCGACATGTTCAACAGCGCCCAGTAGATCGCTCGTCGTCCCCGGCCGCGAAGCAGACCGCACCAGCGCCTGACGTTCCAACAACGCACCGGCGGGTCCGGTGGTCGATGTTGACGAAACACTCCGGCATGGCCGAGGAGGATTCCGTGGATCGAGGGGGTTCGTACGACGTGGTCATCGTCGGCGCCGGGTTCAGCGGGCTGTACGCGCTGCACCGACTACGCGCCGACGGGTTCTCGGTGCGGCTCGTCGAGGCGAGCAGCGGGCTGGGCGGCGTGTGGCAGAACAACCGCTACCCCGGTGCGCGGGTCGACTCGCACGTCCCAAACTACGAGTACTCGCTTCCGGAGGTGTGGAAGGACTGGACGTGGAGCGAGCGGTTCCCGGGTCGCGACGAGATCCTCGCCTACTTCGACCACGTCGACTCGGTACTCGACCTGAGCCGCGACGTCGACCTCGACACGCGTGTCACTGCCGCCCGCTTCGACGCCGAGTCGACGCGCTGGCGCCTCAGCACGTCGACCGGCGCGGACTACGACGGCCGATTCCTGCTCATGTGCACCGGCTTCGGCTCGAAGCCCTTCACGCCTGACCTCCCGGGCCTCACCGACTTCGCCGGCATCTGCCATCACACAGCGTTGTGGCCGGAGGACAGCGTGCGCTTCGCCGACCGACGGGTGGGCGTTCTCGGCACCGGAGCAAGCGGCGTCCAGGTCATCCAAGAGGCAGCGCGCGACGCACAGCACCTCGTGGTCTTCCAGCGCACACCGGTCACCGCGTTACCGATGGTGCAGCGCCGGCTCGACCGCGACGCACAGCGCGCGGCCAAGCCCGGCTATTCGGAGATGTTCCGACGTCGCAACGAGCCACCGGGCAGCTTCGACGACATCCGCCGACTCGACGTGAGCGCACTCGACGTGTCCGACCAGCGGCGGCACGAGGTCTACGAGACCGCATGGGCCAAGGGCGGCTTCCACTTCTGGGCCGGCACGTTCGACGACATCCTCACCGGCGAGGCGGCCAACCTCACGGCATACGAGTTCTGGCGCGACAAGACCCGGGCACGCATCGACGATCCACGGGTGGCCGAGATCCTGGCGCCGACCGAGCCGCCGTATCCGTTCGGCACGAAGCGGCCGTCGCTCGAGCAGAGCTACTACGACGTGTTCAACCAGCCCAACGTCGAACTGGTCGACCTGCGAGCCACGCGGCTGGAGTCGATCACGCCGGGCGGCGTGCGCACCACCGCGGCGGAGTTCGACCTCGACGTCCTCGTGCTGGCGACCGGCTTCGACGCCAACACCGGCGGGCTCACCTCGATCGACCTGCACGGCAACGACGGTCGAACGATCGCCGAGCACTGGGCCGACGGCGTCGACACGCACATCGGGCTCGCCGTGCACGGATTCCCCAACATGCTGATGCTCTACGGTCCGCAGAGCACGACAGCGTTCTGCAACGGCCCGGTGTGCGCCGAGATCCAGGGTGACTGGGTCGCCGGTCTCCTCGATCACATGCGCCGCAACAACCAGTCGACGTTCGAGTCATCCCAGGAGAGCGGCGAAGCATGGTCGGCGTTCCTCGCCGTGGTCGCCGAGCAGACACTCTTCGGCCGGACCGACTCCTGGTACATGTCGGCCAACATCCCGGGCAAACACCGCCAGCTGATGAACCTCCCGATGACCGACACGTACCTCGAACGCCTCGGTTCGTGTGCCGCCGACGGCTACGACGGCTTCGACTTCACCTGAACGGCACGACGCCATGATCGGTCGGAACCCTGGCCGGGCCGGACTACTCCGCCGAGACATACGCCCACACGGGCGGGGCACCGAACCGCGAGATCGTCTGACAGTGCCGACCATGCGAGGATCGAGTCATGTCTGATCGCTTCCTCGTGACCACGGAGTGGTTGGCCGCGCACCTCGACGATGACGGTGTGCGGATCCTGGACGTCTCGGGCTTCCTCGACGATGCCGGGGCCAACCAGGCTCACGATGCGTATCTCGCCGAGCACGTCCCCGGTGCGGTCTGGTTCGACGTGACGTCGACTCACGGTGAACTCAGCGACCCGACGTCGTCACTGTCGTGGACATGGCCACCGTTGGAGCAGATCGACGCCGCGATGAGCTGTGCCGGTGTGGAGCGTGACACGACCGTAGTGATCATGGCGCGCACGTTCGACCGCGCGCTCGGGCTCGGCACCATGTGGTGCACGCGAACCTGGTGGACGCTGCATCACAGCGGCGTGCGCTGCGCGATCCTCGAAGGTGGTCTCGAGCGTTGGCGCTCGGAGGAACGCCCGACCGAGTCAGGGCCGGTGTCGGTGACGCCGACGGCGTTCGCCGGAGAGGACCGCCGTGACGAGGCCATCGCAGACCGGCACGATGTCGAGGCGACATTGGCCGACGGCGCAAGCTGTGTGATCGATGCGCTGCCCGAGGCATCGTTCACAGGTGAACGGAGCAACTACGCACGTCCGGGCCACATCACGGGTGCGGAGAACCTCCCGTACTCACGCTTCGTCGCCGAGCCGACGGCGGCGTTCGTGTCCGTCGACGAAGCGCGCGAGCTGTTCGATCGGACCCGGGTGCTCGATCGCGAACGCGTCGTGCTCTATTGAGGCGGGGCGATCTCGGCGACGGTCGTCGCCTTCAACCTCAAGCGAGCTGGTCACCCGTCGGTGCGCGTGTACGACGGCAGCCTGCAGGAATGGGCCGCCGACCCGACACTCCCGATGACGACGGGTATCTGACGATCTCGGGTGTCAGGCGGTCAGCACGAGGGCGATCGCGCTGTCGCCGTTGACGGTGTCGGCGACCCACCCGGGGCCGGTGTGCCGGATCGGCATCCCGTCGGGCAGGGCGTCGCCCTCGGCGTGCTGGACGTAGAGCTCGGTCGCCGGGACGCCGTCGCCGATGGAGAGGGCGACTGCGTACTGGCCGGCGGCCACGTCGACCGCGGGGAAGCTGAAGACCAGGTGGGTGGGGGTGTCTGCCGCGAGCTCATCGGGGAGCGGCAGGACCAGACGCCCGTCGTCGGTCGCGTCGAGCGCGATCGGACGGCTCGGCACCATCGTCACCGTGTCGTCGACCTCGTAGAGGGCGACCTCGACGACCTGGCCCGCGGGGACCGTGGCGGGCGACAGGACCTCGAAGGCCACGACGGACAGGGCCGAGTCGGTGTCGACGGCAAACGTCTGTCCCTGCTCGATCTCGGACTGGGATCCGCGCCGGACCACGCGGTCCTCGGTCGCGGCGCCTGAGGCGACCACGATGGTCGCCCCGTCGGGAGCCTCGGTGGCGAGGGTCAACTCGGCGGTCGTGACGACGTCGCCGCCGTCGGTGTCACCGCCGTCAGCTTCGGCCTCACTGTTATCGGTCGTGATCTCGGTCGTCGTTGCGGTCGTGTCGGTGGCGCCGTCGTCGGAGTCGTCGTCGCTGCTGCAGGCCCCGAGGGCCAGTGCGACGACAGCGATCGCGGCGAGGCCGGATCGGACGGAAATTGACATCGTGCCCTCCTTAGGGGGTCCCACCGACATGTTGTGCCGGTGGAGAGGAGGCGGGGGGGGGGGGGGGGCGGCGGGCCCGCCCCG
>Ga0316197_10000183_pt1 | contig 46841 bp, 37 predicted proteins | sample OudBiesiAoxic_MG_FD_204939 | JGI IMG/M metagenome (GOLD analysis project Ga0316197, IMG submission 204939) | Coastal sediment microbial communities from Oude Bieten Haven, Netherlands - site A oxic | ecosystem: Environmental > Aquatic > Marine > Coastal > Sediment | place: Netherlands... | reverse complement strand
CGGAAATGCTGGGACGAGTCACGCACAACGCGGCGTCATAACGATGCTATTGGATATCACGCGCGGATGAGTAACAAGGGTCCGTACTGCTGGCTTTTGAGCCCGGGACAACCATGTTACCCCTAACGCCATGCCGAACAGCAAGGAGAACGCTGCGCGATGAGCCCCGAAGAAATCGAAAAACTGCCCTATCGCCCCTGCGCCGGTGTCATGTTGATGAACGCGTCGGGTCATGTTTTTGTCGGCCAGCGCAAGGACCGCTATACCGAAGCCTGGCAAATGCCGCAGGGGGGCATCGACGAGGGCGAGGCACCGCAGGATGCCGCGCTGCGAGAGCTGGAGGAGGAAACCGGGGTCAGCCGTGATCTGGTGACGGTGATTGCCGAAACCGAAGATTGGGTGCCTTATGAATTGCCCCATGATCTGGTACCGCAACTGTGGAAGGGCAAATTCCGCGGGCAAGAGCAAAAGTGGTTCCTGATGCGCTATCACGGGACCGACGATCAGGTGGATATCTTTACCGAATATCAGGAATTTTCGTCGTGGAAATGGATGCCTGTTTCAGAGGTTTTGGACAGTATCGTTCCGTTCAAGCGCGGGGTTTACGAGGCGGTTCTTTCAGCGTTCAGGAAACACTTCTGATGCGGGCTTTGCTTCTCGTCCTGATGTGCGTGCTGCCTGTTCCGGCGCTTGCGCTGTCTTGTCTTGCCCCTTCGGTTGAGCGCAGCTTTGCGCAATTCGACGCAGCAGAAGAGACCTATGTCGTGGTCCACGGCCGCCTGACACTGGATGAAAAGAAACTGCCAAAGAATCTGGGTCTGGATCGGAAACCACCCCGACTGACGATCCTGCCGGGCAGGCTCAGGGGATCGTCCCTGACGAAAGCGGGCTTTGTTTTACCCTTCGACCAGGAACTGTCGCTTGAGGTGTCCTGCATTGGTCCATGGTGCGGCAGTGCGCGCAACGGCGAAGACGCTCTGGCCTTTGTCCGCAAAGATGCAGATGGCTATGCGCTTGCAATCAGCCCTTGCGGTGGGGCGGTCTTTGGCAACCCCAAACCGGAAATGCTGAAACAGGTGCGCACTTGCCTGCGCACCGGGACATGCACCGCAGACTAGCGGATCACTGGAAGGTGGGGGGCGACATCTTCTGGCAGCAAATTTTTCAAACGTGGGTCATCGTCAATCTCGACCTGCCGTTTGTACGGCACAAAACCACTACGGACGTAGAAGAACAGCGCCTGCTGGCTATCGATTGTGCAGGTATGGACATGAAAGCGGCTGATCGGTTTCGCCCATGCCAGCGCAATCGCCTTGTTCATCAGATACCGTCCCGCGCCGGTTCCGATCAGCTTTGAAGTGAGGCCGAAATAGGCCAACTCACATGCCCCGTCTTCGCGAAAATCCAGCTCAAGCAGGGCTTCGTCCTGCCCGTTCAGGCTGAGCGTGTATATGTCGACATTCGGGTCAGATATGATCTGTGCAAGCTTGGCATCGTCGATCTTGCGTCGCCCGTACCACAGCCAGTCAGCGCCGACGCGATCAAATATATCGCGGTACCATGCGACATCCGGGGCGACCTTCCGAAATGCCACGCCGTCAGGCAGGGGCACGTCGCGTGTGTCTGCCCGTTCCAGCATTTCCAGATGGGTGACGATCATCGCCACCTTGCCCGCAGGCACCTCATAAAGACCGTCCGAAATCATTGCTCAGACCAGACCGGCAGCTTTGAATTCCGCCAACATGTCCTTTTGCGGGCGCGGCCCGATGTGGCTGATCACTTCCGCCGCGCAAAGGTTGCCCATCTTGCCGCAGGTCTCAAGATCATGCCCTTTCGACAGGCCATAGAGGAAACCCGCTGCAAACTGATCGCCTGCACCGGTGGCATCGATCGGGACGATCTTCTTGACCGGTACATCGACCCGTTCGCCTTCGCGCACAAGGGTCACGCCATCACCAGACCGGGTGCATACGACGATAGGGCATATCTCGGTGGTCTTGGCGATTGCTTCCTCGATGTCATCGGTCTCGAACAGGGACCGCAACTCAGCCTCGTTACCGATCACGTAGTCCAGATCGTGTTTGATCAACGACATGAAATCATCGCGGTGTCTTTCCACGCAGAACGGATCCGAGATTGCGATGCCCGCCTTGCCACCCCCGGCCTTGGTCGCGCGCGCAGCCTCGCGAAAGGCGGTTTTGCCGGCGTCATGATCAAAGAGATAGCCTTCGAGGAACATCAGCTTGGCATTGCCTGAAACTTCATCCGGCACGTCCTTTAAAGTCAGGCCCGTGGAAATGCCGAGATAGGTATTCATCGACCGCTCACCGTCCGGAGTGACAAAGATCATGCTGCGCGATGTGGGCACCTCGCCATCCGGCACCGGGGGATTGACGAAATCGATACCGTGGTCCGCCATCGCACTGGCATAGAACCTGCCAAGTGTGTCGTCGCGCACGCGCCCGATGAATGCGGTTTCCAATCCCAATGCCCCGGCACCCGCAATCGTATTGGCCACCGAACCGCCCGGCGTCTGCACCCTTTCACGCATCGCGCCATAGAGGATCTCTGCGCGTTCCTGCGCGACAAGCTGCATGATCCCTTTTTCGATATCCATATTGGCAAGAAAGTTATCATCAATCTGGCTGATCACATCGACAACGGCATTTCCGATGCCAACAAGTTCATAGGTTTTCATGGAAGCTTTTCCTCGGGTCGGCGGTTAAAGTGTTGTCTTGTCCTCAAAGGGACAAAGGTCCTTGATGATACAAGTCGGGCACATCGGCTTGCGTGCTTTGCAATGATAGCGCCCGTGCAGGATCATCCAGTGATGGGCGTGCAGTTGAAAGTCCGCCGGGATATTGTCTTCAATCGCGCGTTCAACGGCCTCGACCGTTTTGCCCGGCGCGATGCCGGTGCGATTGCCAAGACGAAAGATATGCGTATCCACCGCCTGTGCCGGCATGTGCCACCACATGTTCAGCACGACATTGGCGGTCTTGCGTCCTACGCCGGGCAGGGATTGCAGCGCGGCGCGTGAATTCGGGACCACGCCGTCATATTCATCGACAAGGATCTGGCTCAGCTTCATCACGTTCTTGGCCTTCTGCCGGAACAGGCCAATCGTCTTGATATGTTCGATCAGCCCATCAAGACCAAGGTCGAGCATTTTTTGCGGCGTATCCGCAATTTTGAAAAGCGCCCGTGTCGCCTTGTTTACGCCTGCGTCCGTGGCTTGCGCCGACAGGGCCACCGCGACAACCAATGTATAGACGTTCACGTGCTCCAGTTCCCCTTTGGGTTCCGGGTCCGCCTCGTGAAAGCGGGTGAAGATCTTGCGGATCGTATGATAATCGAGCTGTTTTGCCATGCCGGAGGGTATGCGCGATGGCGCGGGCGGGGGCAAGCGGTTGCGCATGTTTCGGGTCGCAAGATGCAGCGCTTGGGCCTAGATTGAGGGCATGAACCAGACCACGCAAATCCCCGCGCTCGACGATGGCTACCACTACAAGGTGATGCGCCGCGCCATTGATGTGCTCGATCAGGCTGAAGACAAGCTTTCACTGGATCAGGTCGCGGCGCAGATGGGCATGTCGCCTGCGCACTTCCAGCGGTTGTTTTCCCGCTGGGTCGGCGTATCGCCCAAGCGCTACCAGCAATATCTCAAGCTGGGTCAGGCCAAGGAAATGCTCCGCGACCGTGCCACCACCCTCGAAGCCGCGCATGAGGTCGGGCTGTCCGGCACCGGCCGCCTGCACGATCTGTTCCTGCGCTGGGAGGCCATGAGCCCGGGTGAGTTTGCGCGACAGGGGGAGGGGCTGACGATCTATTGGGGTTGGTTTGACAGCCCGTTCGGCCTTGCCCTCGTGATGGGTACAGAGAAAGGGATCTGCGGGCTCGCCCTTGCTGCTGAAATGGGGGAAGAGGCGGCAATGCAGGATCTGACACGACGCTGGACCAAGGCGGTGTTTGTCGAGGATCCGATGATGTTGCGCCCTTGGGTGCTGACCGCCTTTGGTGCGCAGGATGGGGCGCTGGACAAGGCACCCCTCTTTCTCATCGGGGCCCCGTTCCAGATCAAGGTCTGGGAGGCTTTGCTTCAGGTGCCATCGGGCCATGTGACGACCTATTCCGATATCGCTGCCTCGATCGGCAATCCCAAGGCTGTGCGTGCCGTGGGCACCGCAGTCGGGCGCAATCCTGTTTCGTGGCTGATCCCATGTCATCGTGCGTTGCGCAAATCGGGTGCGCTGGGCGGATATCACTGGGGCTTGCCCGTCAAACGCGCGATGCTGGCGTTTGAGGCCGCGCGCGCCGAAGCCTGACATGATGCGCGGGATACCGCCGATCTGAATTTCCCCGTGATTATCCTGCCTTGCCGCCCCATATATACTCCACGAACCAAAGCGCCCTGCCCGAACGGGGCCTGAACATGAAGGCAGTAGATATGATTTCTTCCAAAATTTCCGTGGTGGCCCTGCTGGCCGGCGCAATGACGCTGGGTGCTTGTACCGATCCGGGTATGATTGGTGCGCAACCGGGTGATCCGAACCAGAAAACCAAGAGTGGCGCTTTGATCGGTGCGGCTTCGGGTGCCGTGATCGGGGCGCTCAGCAAAGGGGACGGCAACCGTGGTGACGGTGCGCTTGTGGGCGCGGTCCTTGGCGGTGCGCTGGGTGCTGGCATCGGCTATTCTCTGGACAAGCAAGAGGCCGAGCTGCGCCAGCAGATGGGCAGCGACGTAACTATCACCAATACCGGTGACCGTCTGATTGTGACGCTTCCCAATAACCTGCTCTTTGCAACGGACAGCACCGCGCTGACGCCGACCTTGCAGGGCGATCTGCGCGCATTGGCGCAGAACGTGCAGATTTATCAGAACTCCACATTGCAGATTGTCGGCCATACCGACAGTGACGGTGATGCCAGCTATAACCAGACGCTGTCTGAAGGCCGTGCACGGTCGGTTGCAAATACGCTTATTGCCAATGGTGTGCCGCCGCAGCGTATCCAGACCTTTGGGCGCGGTGAAAGCCAGCCGGTGGCCAGCAACCTGACGCCAGCCGGTAAAGCGCAGAACCGCCGGGTCGAGATTGTGATCCTGCCCAACGCGGCCTGATCCAGACCTCTGCATCAACGCACAAAGCCCCTGCATTTTGCGGGGGCTTCTTGCTTTTTGGGCCAAGCGGACAAGGTATAGAGCAACGGAAATTCAAACGGAGGATAAGTCATGGCTTCCCCCAAACTTGTTGGCCTTTCAGGGTCATTGCGCGATGAGGCGACCAACACCAAGCTTCTGCACGAGGCGGCGCGGCTTTTTGGTGACAACGATTATACGCAATTGGACATCAACTTTCCGCTTTATGACGCGGACGATGAGGCCGAACATGGCGTGCCAGCAGCGGTGCAGAAGGCCGCCGATCAGATTGCGGCTGCAGATGCGGTGATCATTTCAACGCCCGAGTACAACAAGGGGCCGTCCGGGGCGCTCAAGAACGCGCTGGACTGGATCAGCCGCGCCAAGGGCAGCCCGTGGAATGGCAAGCCTGTTGCCGTGATGTCCGCCGCAGCGGGCCGCGCAGGCGGGGAGCGTGCACAGATGATCTTGCGCGGGTTCATGGTGCCGTTCCGTCCGCGTATCCTGCAAGGGCCGGAAATTCATCTGGCCGACAGCAGCAACCAGTTTGACGAGAACGGTCATCTGACCGGAGAGATATACGTCAAGGAGCTGACGCAACTGATGAAATCGCTACGCGAGATGATCTAACGCCTGACTGCGATCTCGATCAGGTTCTGATCGGGGTCGCGCAGGTAGATTGATGTCAACGGAAAGCGCGCACCTGTGCGGGAAACCGGTCCTTTTTCAATCGCGACACCCATTTTCGACAAATGCGCCATCCACTCCGACAGGGGCGTCTCAGCCAGAAAACACAGATCGGCGCTCCCGGCTGTGGCTCGGGCTGCCTTTGGCTCAAATTCTGCCCCGGCCTGATGCAGATTGATCTTGGCAGCGCCGAATTTCAGGGCCCAACGGGTTTCCCCATCTGCCGTATCAAACTGCTTTGCCTGCATTCCCAAAACCTCTTTGTAAAAGGCAACGGTCGCGGGGATGCTGGCGACAGTCAGCACCAGATGATCCAAGGCAATTACTTGCGGTTGCGGCATGGGGTCCTCTTGGCCTAAGCAAACGCATGAACACTGCACAGACCACTCAGACAAGTCAAAGCGATGTGATGGATCCTGCCCGAGCAAACGCCTTTCGCGTCGCACTGGGTCAGCCCGGCAACATCGCCGAGGGCTCGGCACTGCCACCTTTCTTTCACCAACTCTACTTCTGGACGCCGGAACCACCGGCCCAATTGGGCCGCGACGGCCATCCCAAGGTGGGTGGGCTGATCCCTGACATGGGGCTGCCCCGACGCATGTGGGCTGCAGGACGGCTGGCGTTTCACGCGCCACTGCGTGCCGGAGCGCCTGCAACGCGCAGCACCGTCTGCGAAAGCCACACCCGCAAGGAAGGCCGGTCCGGGCCGCTTGGCTTTGTCACCCTGCGCCATGAGGTGCATCAGTCAGGCGTGCAGTGTGTCACGGAATGGCAGGATCTTGTCTACCGCGAAGATCCGTCACCCGCTGCCATCAAACCCGAGGCCCCGGTCGCACGCACAGATGAGACGCATTCAGAAGAGGTCAGCTTTTCCTCGACCCTGCTGTTTCGCTATTCAGCGCTGACGTTCAACGGGCACCGCATCCACTACGACCTCGACTATGCGCGTGACATCGAAGGCTATGGCGGGCTTGTGGTGCATGGCCCGTTGCTGGCGCAGCTGTTGATGTTGATGGCTGAAAAACACCTTGGCCCGCTCAAGACCTTCCAGTTTCGCGCCACCGCACCGCTGATGCATTTCGAGACGGCAACGCTCTGTCTCAAGGATCGTGACCTTTGGGTGCGTGGACCGGATGGCCGGCAATGCATGGCGGCAAGTGTCTAAAGGTTGTCCTCGACCCTGAACCCTTGCGGGATATGGTCGGTCCCTTCCAACACCAGATCGGCCATCACCTGCGCTACTTTCGGGGCCATGCCGAAACCGATCTTGAAGCCGCCGTTGGCGATGAAATGACCGGGTCTGTCCGGCCACGCCCCCAGCATCGGCGCCCGACTGCGCGATCTTGGGCGCACACCTGCCCAACGGTCGATGACGTCTGCCTTGGCCAATACTGGCACTGCGTTACGGGCGGCGTCGATGACAGCGTCCAATTGCGCATCCGTTGTGCTGGCTGAGGTATAGTTACGCTCTGACGTTGACCCGATGGCGACCGTGCCGTCGCCATGGGGGATGACATGCACGCCACCTGCAAAAATCTGCGGCGCACCGCTGGCATCATGGCGCAACAACGCGGCCTGTCCCTTGACCCCGGCTCCAACACTGCGGGTGTGGCGGGCGGTCATCTCTTCCAGCCCGGCAACGCCGGTTGCCCAGACGGTTGGCGCATGTGCCTCTGCCTCCGGCGTGACATTGATCCCTTTGGATGCCAGCGCCCTGACCAGCGCGTCGCATCCCCTTCGAGGATGGACCAAGGCGCTGAGGCTGTCGCGGATCAAAAAGCCGGTCGGGCTTCGCGGCTCCCAATCCGCGCCTGTCGCCTTGACCACTTCCCAAATAGCATGATCCTGCCAAAGCGCCTGTGCTGTCTCTGCCCGCTGCCGCGCCAGAGACAATGCGTGATCGTCCTGAACAGGTTGCAGCCGACCCTTCCGGGCATACCCTGACGTGCCACCCCCCGTACTCTCGACCCCGTTCCAGAAGTCCTGCGCCATCAGCAGACTGTCGAGCTGAAATGCCTTCTTGGCGTTCCAGTTCTCGGGCACATGCGGTGCCAATGCGCCGACGATGCCGCCGCTGCTGCCCGCAGCCGGACCGTTAGGGTCGACCACCATCACCCGCGCGCCGCGTTGCGCGGCGACCCATGCGATGGACAGTCCAAAGATACCCGCCCCGCGAATCACAAGATCGACGCTTGCCAAGGCTTTCTCCTTCGCGCATTGCTTGCACCGAACCTTACATACGCGGTAGCGGGATGCAGAACCAGTCAGATCAGATCCTGTGGCGCGAGGGCGATGTGCCGGTCTCCTCCCGCTTTGACGATACGTTCTTCAGCCTTGAAAACGGCGTTGGCGAAACGCGGCATGTATTTCTTGACGGAAACGACCTGCCCGCGCGTTTTCGCCCCGGTTTTCAGGTTGCCGAACTTGGCTTTGGAACGGGGCTGAACCTCTTGGTCGTTTGGGACGCTTGGGTGCAATCGGGGCAGAGCGGCAGCCTGAATTTTACCAGTTTCGAGGCATTCCCGATGAGCGCCGACGACATGGCCCGCGCGCATCGGGCGTTTCCGGCGTTTGACGGGCGGCGCGATCTGCTGACTGCGGCATGGACGGGGCAGGGGGGGCGGATCGATCTGCCCGGATTGTCAGCCAAGATCGTCATCGGCGATGCGCGACAGACGCTGCCACGTTGGACCGGGTCGGCGGACGCCTGGTTCCTGGATGGGTTCTCTCCTGCCAAGAACCCCGAGCTTTGGTCAGATGATCTGCTTGCCGAAGTTGGCAGGCACTGCGCCTCCGGCGGCACTGCCGCCACCTATACCGCTGCCGGGTTCGTCCGCCGGTCCCTTGCAGACGCGGGCTTCGTGGTTGAGCGGGTCGCAGGCTATGGACGCAAAAGGCATATGACACGTGCCCGGATGCCCTCATGAGCCAAAGCAATAACATCCCCCTTGGTATCGGCCTGATGGTCGCTACGACCTTTGTTTTCGCGGTCCAGGACGGGCTGTCGCGCCATCTTGCGGCGGAATACAACGTGCTGATGGTCGTGATGATCCGCTATTGGTTCTTTGCCGCCTTCGTCATCACCATCGCCCGGCGCAAGGCCGGTGGCATTCGCGCCGCCGCACAGACATCCCAACCTATCCTTCAGGCGGTGCGCGGTCTTTTGCTGGCGTCGGAAATCTGCGTGATGGTTGTTGCCTTCACCATCCTCGGCCTTGTCGAAAGCCATGCGGTCTTTACCTGCTATCCGCTGCTGGTGGCGGCGCTGTCCGGCCCGGTGCTGGGCGAGCGTGTGGGTTGGCGACGCTGGTCTGCGATTGGCGTGGGGTTCATCGGTGTGCTGATCATCCTGCAACCGGGGATGAGCGTCTTTGACCCCGCCGCTGCAATCCCTTTGCTGGCTGCCGCGATGTTTGCCGTATATGGACTGCTGACGCGCTACGTTGCGCGCGCCGATACCACCGCGACCAGCTTTTTCTGGACCGGGACCGTCGGCGCTGTTGCGATGACAGCCGTTGGCCTGTGGTTTTGGGAACCGATGACGCCGACAGACTGGCTGTTCATGGGGTGTCTGTGTGTCACCGGTGTCACCGGGCATTGGCTCTTGATCAAATGCTACGAGGTCGCGGAGGCAAGCGCGGTGCAGCCCTTTGCCTACCTGCAACTGGTCTTTGCCGCGATCATCGGGATCAGCTTATTTGCAGAGACGGTCCGCCTGAATGTCGCCATTGGTGCCGCCATCATCGTGGCAGCGGGTCTATTCACCTTCTGGCGCGAACGGCTTCAGCGTGTCGCCAATTAGTTCCTGCGAGAACGGAATCGGTAAGGGCTCCTTGCCCAGACGCGCCCGGTAGACGGGCAGGCTTTCTGTGACACGCATGATGTAGTTCTGCGTTTCGCGGAAGGGGACCATCTCGACCCAATCGACGATGTCGATGTCGCCCTTTCGCGGATCACCGTAATCGCTGATCCAGCGTGGCGGGCGCGCGGGGCCTGCATTGTAGGCGGCTGACACCATCACGACGTTGCCATCGAACCGGCCCGCCATCTGGCTGAGGTATTCCGCCCCAAGCCGCGCATTGTACTCCGGATCAGCGGTCAGCCTGTCGGTGGTGTGCAGCGCAATGATCCCCAGATCAGTTGCTACATCCCGTGCGGTGGCGGGCATGATCTGCATCAGGCCGCGCGCGCCCACCGGGCTTTGCACTACCGGATCAAATTCGCTTTCTCGCCGTGCAATGGCCAGTGTCATTTCGGGGGCCATCGGCAGCTTGCGCCCTGCCAGCGGATGCAAGGCGTAATAGGGTGCAGCAATGGTCAGCCCTCGTCGTGCAGCGCGTTTGCCGATCATGACAGCGGCGTGGGGCTGTTCAATATCGATGGCAGCCTGTCCCAGCAGGGCAAGATCTTCGGGCACAAGCTGATCAGCAAGGTGTGACCAGAACCGTTCGGCAAGGCTCAGTTCTCCTGACGCCTGCAACAGCAACCCAGCTTCGAAAAGCGGATCGTTGACCAGCGGTGAGGTGCGCCAATCCACATCCGGCGCAGCCCCGGTCAAAGACATGTCGAAAGGCAAACCAGCGCGTTCCGCAGCCAGAAGGCCGTAAAATGACGTCTGGAACTGGGCCCCCATCGCATAGGCCTTTTGCGCCTCGTCCGGCTTGCCCAACGCCTCAAGCGCGCGCCCCTGCCAGTATCCTGCGCGGCCTTGCGAGATTGGGGATTGAACCGCGTTGTCGTGATTGAGGAAGTGCTGATAGGCAGCTTCGGGATCATCCAAGAACCGCAACGCGATGTATCCCGATAGCCACTCCAGATCAGCGTAATGCGATCCGCTTTCCAGAAAATGCTGCGAGGCCATCAGGTAAGCCTTTTGCGGATCGCCTGAGCGCATCTCTCCGCGGGCGAGGGCGCGGCGGCGGTTGGCCCATGCTTCGGGGCGTCCAAGGGCGTCAGCACTGATAGAGCGTTCCAGCAGCAGCGTCTTTGCGTCGTCCACCAGACCTGCGCGAATGCGCCACTCAAACCGATCATGTTGCAGGCCCGCGTTCGCCGCCTGCTTGGGCGCAAGGCCGTTGATCATCGCATTCACACCGCCTGACCGCCGCTGCAACGCGATCCGCGTCTCGGCAAGCGCCTTTTCTTCTTTGCTGACCAGATCGTACATTTGCCGAGCCGCCTCGTGCTCGCGCTCCCACAACATGGCGTCCAGCCGCGCCTCGTGATGCGGTTTCAGCAAGTCTTGGTGTTCGGCCAGATAAAGGGCCTGAGATGTTGCATCCATCGGCATGGTGCGCCACGCAAGGACCAGATTGGCCTTCGCCTCGCCCACCTGATCGGCGCGCATGAGAGTTGCGGCATGCGCCAGCACCCCGCCTGGTGTCTGGGGCGGCATTTCGGCAAAGAACGAAAGGATCGCGGCGTCGTCCTCTCCAATCACCGCATCTTCGGTTTGCTTGCGCAGATAGGCCTCTCCAGGCCAATCGCGGCGACGGTCCAGAAAGGCACGTGCTTCGGCATAGGTGCCCCGCCCCGCACGCAAACGATGCCATTCAATCACATCGGCGGCAACCTGCCCGTCGCGCGCCGCAATCCGGGCAGCCCCGTCCCAACTGCCTGCCCGCATCGCCTCCAGCGCCCAGCCCAAGGGGCGGGGGCGTTCGGCGGATGCGCTCAGCGCGGACATAAAAACAACTGCCAAAACGGCCAGAATCCGTGTCATCGCTTGCAATTCCTGTGACCTTGGGGCTAGAGCCTTGCAACATATCGCATGGGACAGCGCAATCAAATCACAAGCCTGTCTCTTCATCGTCCCCGACCGGTATTCCGCCGGCCAGCACAATAAAGGAGCGTGCACATGTTCAAAGGCTCACTGCCTGCCCTCGTCACGCCGTTTCGCAACGGCGAGCTGGATCTGGAGACGCTGAAAAAACTCGTCGAATGGCACATCGGAGAAGGCTCAAACGGGCTGGTTCCGGTTGGCACCACTGGCGAATCTCCCACCCTGTCGCACCGCGAGCATGAGATCGTCGTTGAAGAGGTCGTCAAGGCTGCCGCCGGCCGTATTCCGGTGATCGCGGGCGCCGGTTCTAACAATACGGTCGAATCGATCCGGCTGGCCCGGCATGCGGAATCTGTCGGCGCGGACGCGATCCTCGTGGTCACGCCCTATTACAACAAGCCCACGCAACGGGGTTTGATCGCGCATTTCACGGCCATTCACGACGCTTGCGAATTGCCGATCATCATCTACAACATTCCACCCCGTTCCGTGATCGACATGGCCCCGGCGACAATGGGCGAGCTGGCCAAGCTGCCGCGCATCGTCGGCGTCAAGGATGCCACCGGCGATCTGGCCCGCGTGTCGATGCAGCGCATGACTTGCGGCAAGGATTTCGTACAGCTGTCAGGAGAAGATCCAACGGCCCATGGCTTTAACGCGCAAGGCGGGGTCGGCTGTATTTCCGTGACTGCCAACGTGGCTCCCAAGCCGCTGGCCGAGATGCAGGCCCATTGTGCGGCTGGCGATTACGCAAAGGCGCTTGAAATTCAGGACCGTCTGATGCCGCTGCACAAGGCCATCTTTACCGAACCGGGCCTTGTTGGCGTGAAATACGCAATGTCGAAGCTTGACCTGTGTTCGGATGAGGTGCGCCTGCCGTTGACCGGTCTGTCGGATGAGACGAAAGCGCTGGTTGATGACGCGCTGCGCCATGCCGGGTTGCTGAACTGATCCGGACAGCCCTTTAAAACCCTAACACATGCTTAACGGGTTACCCGCGGGTAACCCGTTTTATGTTTGTGGGGTCTTCAGCGTTTGCCGTAGTAAAGGCCGACGACATGCTCGGCCTCGGCAAAGAACAGCCAGCGTGACGTCAGCACGCCTGCCACGTGGGCCACGACAGCGATCAGTGCAAGGAAGTGGTTGAAGGGCAGCAACAGCAGCACCACGGGCGCGATGATCATCAGCCCCAGTGCAATGATGCGCAGTTTTTGCGCATGCTTGCGCCCCACCACATGCACGAATTCGCGCAGCAGGTAATTGGTCCCGGTGTGTGGGGGTTCAAACGCCCGGACCGTGCCGATATTTCCCAGCTGCGTTGCGCTGGCCATATCGGTGCCGGAATTTTCCAGCGCCTTGTCCCCCATCAGCCAGGTGGCGATCTGAATGGCACCTGCGATGACCAACAGCACGACGGCCCAGGTGATCTGGCCCGCCATCAAAGCACCGCCAGCGATGCTGAGCGACAGGAAATAGGCCGGTGTCAGGGGCAGCTGGTTCCAGCGCGGAATCGTCTTGAGCTGGGCGTATATCATCGAGGTCGTGAAAACCGTTGCTAGTGAGAAAAGTGCGCCAATGATCCCCAGCAACGTCCACCTTTGGTCAAAGAACACCAGTCCCGCGCCGTAAAGTGCCATCAGAACAAGCGCTACGACCGCACACCAGCCTTCGCGGCTGAGCCAGCTTGTGCGCCATTGGGTGAAAGCCTTAAGCGCCCGTTCGGGGTGACCGAGGTGGAAGGTAGACGAGATCAGACCGCCCACCGCAAGGATGTAGGCGATGGTGAAAAAGGCAAAGGCGGTCCAGCCCGTAACCGCCGGAAAGCCGAAACCCAGCCAGAACAGAAGACCAAACCCGAGACCCGAGAAGGTCGAAAAGAAGATGACAGAAGGAGCCGGGTGCATCAGATTTTCTCCAGAGCTTTGTCGAGCCAGCCAAGGAAACCCTTGGGCTCTGCGTCTACTACCGGTTCAAGGAAGGGGGCCAGCACATCGAATTCCGGCAGGGCGTCCTTGGGGCGCGGGGGCAGGTATTTGTTCACAGGCTTGGTGCCTTGTTCCGGCATCAGGTCAACACCACCGCGCTCGGCGACCAGTTGGCTGACGTCACTGTCAGGATCGCCCAGATCGCCAAAATGCCGCGCACCTGCCGGGCAGGTGCGCACGCAGGCGGGCTGGCGGTCTTCTTCGGGCAGGTTTTCATTGTAAATACGGTCCACGCAGAGGGTGCATTTCTTCATCACGCCTTCAAGCTGATCCATCTCGCGTGCGCCATAGGGACAGGCCCATGCGCAGAGGCCACAGCCGATGCAGTCACTTTCGTTAACCAGCACGATGCCATCCTCGACCCGCTTGTAGCTGGCACCGGTCGGGCAGACCGTGACGCAGGGCGCGTCCTCGCAGTGCAGGCAGGACTTGGGGAAGTGGATGAGCTGCGCCTCGCCTTGCGCGGGCTGCACCTCGTAGCTGTGGACGCGGTTGAGGAAGGTGCCCGAGGGCTCCGACCCGTAGGGATCGGTGTCTGACAACGGCGCGCCGTAGTTCTCGGTGTTCCAGCCTTTGCAGGAGATCACGCAGGCGTGGCAACCGACACAGGTATCAAGGTCGATGACAAGGCCGAGTTTCTTTTCGGTGCTTGCGGGAAGAGACGTCATGGGTGGCGCTCCTTGCTGGTGTTGACTGGGGCTCTGCCCCAGACCCCGGAATTGTAATGGAAAGATGAAGCGAGGGTCATTCGCCTACCTTCCATGCGAGTTTGTCCGGGCCCTGGCCAACGGGGGATTTGATGGGCGGATATTCGGGGCGGGATTCCCTGGGCGCCTGCGCCTTTTCGATGCGGACCTTGAGGTCGAACCAGGCGGCCTGTCCGGTGATCGGGTCGGAGTTGGCCCAGCGCAAGCCGTCGCCCTTTGGCGGCAGCAACTCGTGGATCAGGTGATTGAGCAGGAAGCCCCTGGTGGCTTCTGGCGCGTCCTTGTCGAGCGCCCAGGCCCCCTTGCGTTTGCCGATGGCGTTCCAGGTCCAGACGGTGTTTTCGTTCAGCGCGGCCATTTCCATGACGGGTACCGTGATTTCGCCATGCGGCGAGGACACGCGCGCCCAGTCGCCGTCCTTGAGATCATTCTCGCGCATCAGCTTGGTCGGCAGATAGAGCGGGTTATGGCCGTGGAGCTGGCGCAGCCAGGCGTTCTGGGAGCCCCAGGAGTGATACATCGCCATCGGGCGCTGCGTGAGCGCGGTGATGGTATAGCCTTCGTTGCCCTGCTGGTCTGTTTCGTACCAGATCGGCAAGGGCGACATCGTGTCCTTGATCCGCTGGCGCAGATGGTCGGGCGGCTGCCGCTCGCCATGGCCTTCGGCGGCAAGCTGGAATTTGCGCATCGGTTCAACGTAAAGGGAAAAGAGATAGGGTTGCGGGCTGTCGTAGAGACCCATGTCCACGGCCCATGACTGATACGCGGTGTTCCACGGCTTGTAGTAGTTTGACCCGTCGGGGATATGTTCGACGAAGAAGCCGCCGTTCTTGATGTAGCTGTCAATCTGCGCGGCGTTCACGCCGCCGCGCCCCGATTGCAGGCCCTTGTCGCCCATGCGCCAACCTGCCAGCGGCCCGATTCCGGGGCGGCGTTCGTGGTTGACAATATAATCGGCGTAATCGGCGTATTTCTGGCTGCCGTCCTCGTTTGTAAAGCCCGGCAAGCCCAGCCGCGCGCCCAGATCGCAGAGCGCGGACTGGAAGCCTTTGACGTTGCGGTCTGGCTCCACCACCGGCCAGCGGATGGCATCCGCTACCGCGTCCGCCTCGCAGATGGGGCGGTCGAGGAGAGAGATACAGTCGTGGCGTTCAAGGTAGGTGGTATCCGGCAGGATCAGGTCGGCGTAGGCCACCATCTCGGATGAATAGGCGTCGGAATAAATGATGTGCGGGATGACGTAATCGCCGTTCTCATCCTTGTCGGTCAGCATCTCCATCACGCCGCCGGTGTTCATCGACGAATTCCACGACATGTTCGCCATGTACATGAACAGCGTGTCGATCTTGTAGGGATCGCCCGCATGGGCGTTCGAGATCACCATGTGCATCAGCCCATGGGCAGACATGGGGTTTTCCCAGGTGTAGGCCTTGTCAATGCGGGCGGGGCTGCCATCGGCTTTGAGCGCTAGATCGTCGGGGCCGTGCACAAAGCCAAGGTGAGGGCCGTTCAGTGGTGCGCCTGGCGTGAGTCCCACGTGCGGTTTGGGATGCGCGGTGGCGGGCTTGGGGTAGGGCGGTTTGAAGCGGAAGCCGCCGGGAACCTCGACCGTGCCCAGCAGGATTTGCAGCGTGTGCAGGGCGCGGCAGGTCTGGAAGCCGTTGGCATGGGCCGAGATGCCGCGCATGGCGTGGAATGACACCGGGCGACCGGTCATTGTCTTGTGTTTCTCGCCGCGGAAGTCGGTCCATTCGTGGTCAAGTTCGAAAGCTTCCTCGAATGCGACGCGGGCCAGTTCCGCCGCGATCGCGCGGATGCGCTTGGCGGGGATACCGCAGCGTTCCGCTACCGCCTCGGGCGCATAGTCGTCCGAAAGGTACATCTCGGCCATGCGGTGAAAGACGGGGCGATGCGTCACGCCCTTGGCGCGGTGGGTGGCGGAGAGGTCGGGCTTCACGCCAGGCTGATCGTAGGGCGTCAGCTTGCCGGTCTCACGGTCGATCACCAACTGCTTGCCATCCTTGTCGCGCATATAGAGGCCGTATTCGGGCGACTTGGGATCTTCGTTCAGCAGCACCGGCGCGTCAGTGTATTGGGCGAGGTAATTCAGGTCAATCTTGCCCGCCTTCATCAGGCAATGGATCATCGACAGGATGAACAGACCATCGGTGCCCGGTGTGATGCCAACCCAATCATCGGCCACGGCGTTATAGCCGGTGCGTATGGGGTTCACCCCGATCACCCGTGCGCCGCGCCCCTTGATCTTGCCAATCCCCATCTTGATCGGGTTGCTGTCATGATCCTCGGCCACGCCGAAGAGCATGAACAGCTTTGTGTAATCCCAATCCGGCTGGCCGAACTCCCAGAACGCGCCGCCCATCGTGTAAATGCCTGCGGCGGCCATGTTGACCGAGCAAAAGCCGCCGTGGGCTGCATAGTTGGGCGTGCCGAAATTTTGCGCCCAGAAGGACGTGAAAGACTGTGACTGGTCGCGACCGGTGAAGAACGCGAGTTTCTCGGGGCTTTCTTCCCGGATCGGCTTGAGCCACTTGCAGGCGATGTCATAGGCCTCGTCCCAGCTGATCTCTTCAAACTCGCCTGATCCACGTGGGCCGACGCGCTTCAACGGCGCCTTTAGCCGGGAGGGCGCGTTGTGTTGCATGATCCCCGCAGACCCTTTGGCGCAGAGGACGCCTTGGTTGACCGGGTGATCGCGGTTGCCCTCGATATAGGCAACCTTGCCGTCCTTGAGGTGCACATTGATCCCGCAGCGACAGGCGCACATGTAACAGGTTGTTTTGCGGACCTCATCAGAGACCTTGGGCGACAGGTTCAGCTTGGGCTGGTTCATGCGGTTCGGTCCTTTTTCAGTTCAAATGAGACTGCGCAGCAGCGAGAGTGCTGCAAGCCCGATCAGGAGACACAGGCAGAAAGGTTTGTAATAAGGTTCCCACCGGGGATTGAAGAGCTTGGTACCCAGCCATACGCCAATAATGGTTATTGGCACCAGCATGATGGCACTCTGCGCCGCAGCGAGGGTCATCACGCCGAATGAGAACAGGTACACCAGCGACCCGAGTGATCCGATAAAGAGGTAGAGCACGAGTGTCCCGCGCATGGAACGCGCTGTGTCGTTCTGGCTGAGCACGTAGAGGGCGACGACCATGCCGCCCACATGAGCGACCCCGGACACGATCCCGGCCACGAAGCCCGCGACCAGTGTACCCGCACGGTTGGCCAGCGCCGGGATGCTGATCTTGAGCAGTTGCAGGGCGGCAAGCACCAGAATGACGCTCAGCGCGATCCGGCTGGACGCTGCCACCGGCAGGCTGACGGTCATCCACAGGCCAAGCGGCCAGCCCACCCAGTTGCCGATCACCAGCAACGCCGCGCGTCGCCTGTCCGCGTCGCGCCAGCCGCCGCGCGCCATCAAAAGGCTCGCAGCCATTTCCTGAAACCACAGGATCGGGATCAGCAGGATAGGCGCGATGAAGCTGGCAGCAGAGGCCATGACGAGAGCCGAGAGTGCAAAGCCCGAAAACCCACGGACCAGTCCGGCGGTGAACAGGATTGCCACCAAAAGTGCGGTATCGGCTGGTTCGACAGGCAAAAGCGACCATAGATCAGCCATCGCTCGCGTTCGCTTGAAGAACGGTCACTGCGATCATGTTCAGAACGTCTTCCGCGTCGCAGCCGCGCGACAGGTCATTGGCGGGTTTGTTGAGCCCCTGTAGTACCGGGCCAATTGCCTCGGCCCCACCGATGCGCTGGGCGATTTTATAGCCGATGTTGCCCGCGTCGAGGTTGGGGAAGATCATGACGTTGGCATGGCCTGCAACAGCAGAACCGGGCGCTTTGGACGCCCCGACAGAGGGGACAAAAGCCGCGTCGAACTGCATCTCACCATCAGAGGCGAGGTCGGGATGGGTATCCTTCAGGATACGGGCAGCTTCGGCCACTTTGGTGACGCTGGGATGTTTTGCGCTGCCCATGGTCGAAAAGCTCAGTAGCGCCACCTTGGGCGCCTCGCCCAACAGTTTCTGGTGGGATGCAGCAGAGGCGGCTGCGATGGCGGCGAGTTCATTGGCATCTGGATCGATGACCAGACCGCAATCGCCAAATGTCAGCGTCCTGCGGCCCGAAGCATGCCCTTCTGGCAATGCCATCAGGAAAAAGCTGGAAACCAGCGGCGCATCCTTGGCCTTGCCAATCACCTGCAAGGCGGCGCGGACTGTATCGGAGGTGGTGTGAACGGCACCGCCGACTGTACCATCGGCGTGGCCATTGCGGACCATCATAGCGGCAAAGACCAGCACATCGCGCGCCTGTTCCGCAGCGTAGTCTTCGCGGATGCCCTTATGTTTGCGCAGATCAAAATATCTCTGTGCGACTTCGGCCGTTAAATCGGATGTCGCCGGGTCTTGAATGGCAATGTCATCGCTGGTGGACGCACCGGCCTTGGCAAGAAGATCTTGTACCTCTGCCTGAGGGCCCACCAGTGTGATCCGGGCAACCCCGGCGCGCGTTGCCTCAAGCGCGCCGGCCACGATCCGGGGATCGTGGCCTTCGCTGAGAACGATGTGGGCGGGCCTTGACGCGGCGCGAGCGCGAAGCTCCTGCAATATGGTCATGGCACGTCCTTTTTATGTGGGTGCTGGGATTGCACCGATCAGGCGACCTGCTGAGGACGCATGTCGTCCTTGCTGATGCCTGCCACGGCGACGGGCTTTTTCATCGCGTCGCGGCGGAAGGGCTCACCCAGTTCCTGGTTGATCATGGCCTCGATCAGCGTGGTCTTGCCATGCTTCATCTGGTCCTCAATCGCTTTGTTCAGCGCAGCGGTCAGCTCGTCCATGGTGCGTGCAACGACGCCTTCCAGCCCGCAGGCCTTGGCGATACCGGCATAGGAGACTTCCTCGTCCAGCTCGGTGCCGACGAAGTTGTCGTCGAACCACAGGGTGGAGTTCCGCTTTTCCGCGCCCCACTGGTAGTTGCGGAAGACGATCTGCGTCACGGCGGGCCAGTCGCCACGGCCGATGGCTGTCAGTTCGTTGACCGCGATGCCGAACGCACCGTCACCGGCGAAACCGACAACCGGCACATCCGGGCAGCCGATCTTGGCACCGACGATGGCGGGCAGGCCATAGCCGCAGGGGCCGAAGAGGCCTGGGGCCAGATATTTGCGGCCCGCGTCGAAGTCAGGATAGGCGTTGCCGATGGCGCAGTTGTTACCGATGTCGGAGCTGATGATCGCTTCGCGCGGCAGCGCGGACTGGATCGCGCGCCATGCCATACGGGGGGACATCCAGTCGGGCTTGGCCTGACGGGCGCGCTCGTTCCAGGTGGTGCCGGGATCGTCCTGTTCATGTGTGAGAGACGTGAGTTCCTGCGCCCATGCGGACTTCTTCTGCGCGATTTTCGCTTTGCGCTCTGCGCGGCCTGCATCGCCTGCGTCGTCGGCCAGTTGGTTCAGGATGCCCTTGGCCACCTTCGCCGCGTCACCCACGATGCCCACGGTGACCTTCTTGGTCAGGCCGATGCGGTCGGGGTTGATGTCGATCTGGATGATCTTCGCATCTGCCGGCCAGTACTCCATGCCGTAGCCGGGCAGAGTGGAGAAGGGGTTGAGGCGGGTGCCGAGGCACAGCACCACGTCGGCGTCCTTGATCAGTTCCATGGCAGCTTTTGAGCCGTTGTAGCCCAGCGGGCCAGCGAACAGAGGGTGCGAGCCCGGGAATGCGTCATTGTGCTGGTAACCAACACATACCGGCGCATCCAGACGCTCGGCCAGCGCCTTGGAGGCTTCGATACCGCCGTCGGACAGAACCACGCCTGCACCATTGAGGATAACAGGGTTCTTCGCTTCGCTGAGCAGCTTGGCCGCTGCGGCAACAGAGTTTTCACCGCCGGGGGACCGCTCGAACTCGATCGGATCAGGGATTTCGACGTCGATGACCTGTGTCCAGAAATCGCGCGGAATGTTGATCTGGGCCGGACCGGACAGGCGCTTGGCTTGGCTGATCACGCGGGTCAGAACCTCGGCCACGCGGGTCGGGTCACGTACTTCTTCCTGATAGGCGACCATATCTTCGAACAGTTTCATCTGCTCGACTTCCTGAAAACCACCCTGACCGATGGTCTTGTTCGCGGCTTGCGGTGTGACCAGCAACAGCGGCGTGTGGTTCCAGTAGGCCGTTTTCACGGCGGTCACGAAGTTCGTGATGCCGGGGCCGTTCTGTGCGATCATCATCGACATCTTGCCGGTGGCGCGGGTGAAGCCGTCTGACATGAAGCCGCCGGACCCTTCATGGGCGCAGTCCCAGAACTTGATCCCCGCATCGGGGAAAATATCGGAAATCGGCATCATAGCGGAGCCGATGATGCCAAAAGCATTGTCGATGCCGTGGCGCTGGAGGACTTTGACGAATGCCTCTTCGGTCGTCATTTTCATAGCAGACTATCCTTGATTAAGCAGGGTGTGAGCGAATCTTGCCGCAAAGTACTGTGGTGGCAGTTTTCGGGTAGGGCCAATGGAGATAGCAGAATAAGGCCAGATCATACTGTCAGGGCCATTTCGTGGGCGATAATGTCAACGCCTTCCCTGATCCGGGATGTGGGGATCGAGGAATAGGCGAGGCGGTAGTAGTTCGACGGCTGATGCGTGCCTGCAAAAAAGGCCCGTCCGGGCTCAATCAGCACGCCCTTGGATTGAAGCTTGCGCGCCAAATCGTCGGTGTTGATGTGATCAGGTGCGCGCATCCAGAATGATGACCCGCCGTAATACCCACGCCCGGAGATTCGCAAGGCGTGCGCGGCAAGCGCCTCTTCCATCACCTTGCGGCGTTCCTGGAGCGCGGTGCCCATCCGCCGTATCAGCGCGTCGTAGTGCCCCAATGACAGGAAATAGGCGGCGGTGCGCTGGATGTGTCCGGGCGGGTGGCGCAGAACGGAGGCGCGCAGTGCCCGAGCCTCGCGGATAAAGGGTTCGGAGCCGACGAGATAGCCAAGCCGCAGACCGGGGAACAGCGACTTGGAAAAGCTGCCGACGTAGATCACCCGCCCATCCGCATCGAGGGATTTCAGCGCGGGCGAAGGGGATTTGAGGAAGGACATCTCGAACTCGTAGTCGTCTTCGACGATCAGCGCGTCCATTTCGCGGGCGCGGTCCAGCAGGGCCCGGCGTCTGTCCATCGGCATTGTCGCGTTGGTGGGGCATTGATGGCTGGGCGTTGTAAAGATCACGTCCGTATCGGGTGGGATGGCATCGGGCGGCAGGCCGTCATGGTCAACGCGCACAGGGGTTACGTGGCAGCGGGATTGGGACAGGATGTCCCGGAGCGCTGGGTAGCAGGGGTCTTCCAATGCTGCGCGTCGACGCTGTGTCAGCAGCACTTGAGTGGTCAGCCAGAGGGCATTTTGTGCGCCGAGCGTGATGAGTATCTGTTCGGGCCGCGCGGTGATGCCACGCCGGGGCAAGGTGTGGCGGGCAATAAATTCGATCAGCTGGGGGTCGTCCTGATCAAAGTAATCTGTGGTCAGGGAATTGAAGTCGCGCTGCCCCAGCGCCTGCAGGGCGCACAGCCGCCAGTTGGTATGATCAAAGAGTGTTGGATCGGCCTGACCATAAATAAATGGGTAGCGGAATTTGGCCCAATCCTGTGGTTTGGACATGGCTGCGCCACCGCTGAATTTCTGACCAATGGCGCGGGTCCAGTCCACCGCATCCTGACCTCCGGGTGTGATGGCAAATGTGGGTGGGGCCGGTGCATTTTCCGATACGAAATAGCCGGAGCGCCCCTTGGAGGTGAGATAATCGTTGGCCAGGAGTTCCGTGTAGGCGATTGTGACTGTGATCCTGCTGACGCCCAGATGCGTGGCAAGTTTTCGCGTGGATGGGAGTTTTTCACCTTGCTGAAACCGACCCGACAGGATGCCTTGCGCGATCATCTGCTGAATCTGCTGCTGGAGCGTGCCTTGCGCCTCGGGATGCAGAAAGAAGGTTTCGACAGGAAGGGTCATACAGGCAATATACTCTGGACCTAAATGTCTGACAATCTGGTATGATGCGACCGCGAATTTCTCCGTGTGCAATCAAAACCTTAAGCAGAGATTTGCATAAAGTAAATGATAAATGAGACTCAAGGTTTCAATTTTGAATATGTAAGCGCTTACATGGTACGGCATCTTGCGTCGTGAGTCGAGCCATAACGGCCAAATTTGTTTTGACCTGCCTTTGCAGTGCCGCCTTGAAGGCACTTAGTCCTGAGTGACGCGCTGGGTTCTGGGCGCTAAGACATGTACAGCCCCAACAGCGGACCAGCGCTTTGACCTGAGGGCTTCGCGCAAGACAGCGCGATGCCTGAGTTCGCGGTCAGCTCCCGCAGATACGCTAGGTGATCGTCAGCAGATGAGCTGTGACGAAAAGGCCTGTATTAACATTTGTTTGGCTATGTTAATGACCAGTAATAAGATTAAAGGCGCCTATTGATGAAGCATGATATCCCTCAACGCCGTGACCCATTCAGGATGTTGCAGACCGCTCTGGCGCAGGACTGGCAGTCAATCGAGACAATTCCGCTGAAAGGCGAGGGCGAGTTTCTGGTTTTGACAATCTCTGGCCTGATCCGGTTGGCGCGAAACAGAAAGCACTACAGAAAGCACCGTGAGGCTGATGGTTACGGACCGCAGCGCACGACGGTCTGCGCCGTGGACACCGGGAACTACCTTGGGGCTATCGCATGGAAGTGGCCCGACACTTCACAAGGTTCGGAAATAAAAACCCCCGCATACAGCAGGGGCTTTTGACTATCGTTCTATGCTTTTCTGCTTATGGGCAAGCGGCTGTGTAGCGGCTGCCATCTGGACGCTGGTATACACATGCGCCGCTCGCGGTGCGGCCGATATAGCTGCCTAAAGCGGCACCTGCCGCACCGCCAACAAGTGCGCCAACAACCTTGTCGTCATCACCAGAAACAGCTGCACCAGCAGCGGCACCGATGGCAGCACCGGCAAAAGTGCTGGTTTGTTGGTCAGCAGGGGCGCAGGCACCCAGCGCTGCGATCAGGGGAAGGGAAAGCATCAGCTTTTTCATGTCAGTCTCCAATATTCCATTGAAGAGATAACACCCCATTTTGGGCCTCGTTCCATGACATTTGTCAAATAGGCGGGCTTTGGCCGACCAGATACGACCAAAAGAAAAAAACCGCCGAGGTTCACCCGGCGGTTTAGCTCTTCTGCTTTGGTCGGTGTTACCCGAAAACGCGGCCCAATGCCTCATCAACGGAGGCCACGATCTGATTGATGTCGTCTTTGGTCGCGATCAAAGCGGGTGAGAAGCAAAGCGTATTGTTCTTGCCCGGCAAGGAACGGTTGGTCGCGCCAATGATCGTGCCTTGCTGCATGCAGTCACCAACAACGGCCTGAACCATCTTTTCAGCCACAGGTGCGCGGCTGTCATGATCTTCGACCAGTTCACAGCCAAGGAAAAGGCCCTTGCCGCGCACCTGACCGATGACCTTGTGCTTGTCCGCCAACGCGTTCAGCTGGTCCAGCATGTAGTGGCCCATGTTGGTGGTGTTTTCGAGCAGGTTTTCCTCTTCGATGATCGCCATGTTCTCGATCCCAGCGGTGGGGCCTGCGGTGCAGCCTCCAAAGGTCGAGATATCGCGGAAGTAGTTCATCGGATCAGTGTGATCATCCTTGAACATGTTGAACACTTCTTCGGTGGTCACAAGGCAGGCGATGGCGGCATAGCCCGATGCAACGCCCTTGGCCATGGTCACCATGTCAGGCTTGATACCATAATGCTGATAGCCGAACCACGTGCCGGTGCGGCCCACGCCGCAGACGACCTCGTCGATGTGCAGCAAGATATCGTACTTTTTGCAGATCTCCTGCACGCGATCCCAGTAGCCGTCGGGTGGGACGATCACGCCGCCGCCTGCCGTGACTGGCTCAAGGCAGAGTGCACCGACCGTATCGGGACCTTCGGCAAGGATGACTTTTTCGATCTGGTCGGCGGCCCAGACACCATAGTTCTCGGACGGTGCGCCGTCCTGTTCAAAAGCGCGGTACTCAAGGCAGTGCGGGACGCGGACGAACCCTTCGGTAAAGGGACCGTATTGCGCGTTGCGCTCGTCCTGACCACCGGCAGAAAGGCAAGAGATCGTGGTTCCGTGGTAGTCGCGGTCGCGGTAGAGAACCTTGTGCTTCTTGCCGCCGTAGCGCTTGTGCGCGATCTGACGGACCATCTTGAAGCCCTTTTCGTTCGCCTCTGAGCCGGAGTTGCAGTAGTAGACGCGGCTCATGCCGGGCATCTTGTCGATCAGCATCTCGGCGAAATTGGAGCCTGGGATGGAACCTGCGGAGCCTGCGAAATAGTTCAGTTTGATCAACTGGTCGCGCACGGCATTGGCGATACGTTCGCGGCCGTAGCCGACGTTGACGGTCCAGACACCGCCAGACACGGCGTCGATGTGTTCCTTGCCCTTCTGATCCCAGACGCGCATGCCCTTCCCCTCGACAATAATGCGGGGGTCCGTTGTTTCATAGGGTTTGTGCTGGCTGAGGTGGTGCCAGATGTGCGCGCGGTCTGCCTCGACAACGCGGGAGATGTCATTTTCGTTGAAATTGCCGTCCATGGTGAGGAACCTTTCCGTAACGCGGGATGCGTGAAATCAGGGCATAGCAGGCCCTGTGATTGCTACTGTTTGCTGGTTAATCGCAGAATCAAGTAGGGCCAATATTCACCGAACCGTAGCGCCAGATTTTTGCTGTGTCTAATCCGCATTCAAACAGGCTTGCCGTGAGACAGCAGCGTGAGGTCACATGAAAGCCGACAGGAATTTCTTGCCAGAAGCGAAGTGGCGGCATTAGACTTTGGCAGCGCCGGTTATTTTTCGGCGTGTTCCGCCCAGTCACATAATTTTTCAGACTTAGGGCCGGGTATTGAATCGATTTGTTTCGAGAACCTTTCTCAAGGTTCCCTGTTTGGGGAAAATGATTATGGCTGCCAAGATCAAGGCGTCGGTGGGGCGCAAGGGCAAAAACCTGCCCGAAGATGTCAAGACTGTACAAAACCTGCTCAACGGATTTGCCTCCAAGTTCGGGCTGCCCAAGCTCAAGACGGACGGCGTGCCGGATGCCAAGCTGGAGCAGGCCATCGGAAAGTTTCAGCAAGAGGTCTGCGAGATGCGGGCGGATTACCGTGTCGATCCGGGACGCAATGCGATGAAGAAGCTGGTCGCTGGCCCGGCCAAAGCGGAGGCGGAGCGGAAGGCGAAAGAAAAGGCGTTCTACGAGACCATCAGAAAGGAGATGGACAGGGCCCGGGCCGAGATCGAGACTTCCGCGGCGCAGATGCTCAAGAAGGCGGGGCTGCCCGTCAACCTCGCGCACGATTTCGCGATGTCGGCGACTGCGCCGCCCTTCAACCATGTGTTCATTTGGGCGTCGAACCTGAAACCGGGAGACCTGACGCCCGAGCAGATCAAGCAGAATGCGAACGCATCGGTAAAGGACGCGAAACGCACTATCGAAACTTTTGTCGCGGATGCTGTTCGAAAGCGGGACGAGGTGCGCGCCAAGATCGCGGAAGAGCGGGACAGACTCCTCAAGGCCGTGCGTGACGAGGTGCGGAAGAAAGCCAAAGAATTCGGGATGCCGGTCGACAAGATCGAGCAGACCTATGCGGAAGTGGAAAAGACCGTCGAGGCATCCATCAAGAAGATCTTTCCGGGCGAGAAGGACATACTCGACTACACGCCGAAAGATATTGCAAAGCTGGGCCAGCAGGTTCTCAAGGAAGGCTCAAACCATGTCAAATTGGTGATCGGCAACGCGGTGAAGGTACGGCAGATGGTTCTCAAGACCATCGCGTCGCAGCGCAATTCCACGCTGAACAAGCTGAAGAAAGTCGCCGAGGCGCAGGCCAAGAAGGCGGGGCTGCCGCTGAAGTCGGTCGAGATGCTCTATGGCAAGTATGAGAAGATCGCCAAGGAGCAGTTCGACAAGTTCACGGAAGATGAAACCGAGCTGTTCGGAATGGACGTGAAGGACGTTACCGATTTTGCCAGCAAGGTGATGGGTGAGGTCGAAGGCGGAATGAAGGCCATTGCCGACGAGGCGGCCAAGAAGCGGTCGAGTGTCGAGAAGGACCTGATCAAACAGATCAAGGCCAAAGCCAATGCGATGAAGCTGGCGGCCAATCAGGTTGACGAGATCATCGGGGATATCGGCAACTTTGCTGAAGACCAATGGGACTGGCTGATGGGCCGCAGTTCGGGTGGGGACGTCAAGGACATTGGCAAGATGGCTGGCGACGTGGCGAAAGAAGCTGGGTCGCATATGTCCGACCTGCTGAAGGAAGCAGAAAAGCGCCAGCGCGAGGGTGAATCCGGTGAGGATGCCAAAACGCCGATTTTGTTGCGCGGGTCGGAAGAAGGGATCAAGCAGGGCGGGTTCAGCTTCAAGGTGTCAGGAAAAAGCCCTGATCCAAAGTCCAAGGTTTTGTTGATTGTCGGCAAACCAAGCCTGCAACTCGACATTACAAAAGGCTTCAGCAAGACGCAAATGGTCGAGTTGTTCAAGCTGATTGATCAGGGAAATCTGTGGAGCAGCATCATTGATTTTTATGCAATCGAGACAACGGACGGGAAACCCGACAAGCGGACGAAATCCAAGACACTCAGCCTGCGTGCGCCGGTGGCGCCCTTCAAGGGAACCGTGTCCCTGAAAGGTCTGGGGGCCGACAAGGGCATGATCTATACCGGCAACGGCAAGGGTCGATATCTTTATACGACCCCGATCAACGGTTGGTATTTCCTCAAGTACGGTCCGAACTTTGAGCGCGATCCAAAGATGCGCGGATTTGACTGCATCACCTACGTAGGCAGCGCCAACAAGACCATGGCCGGGATGAGTGGGCGCGGCGACGGACTGGCGAGCCACCTGGGCGCGAAAAAGGTCAACATGGAAGGCGTCAGCAAGGAAGACATCGTCGAGTTTTTCAAAGGTGACGGCAAAAGCGGGACGTATATCGCGTGGTGGAAGACCCATTGCATCGCCGTGGTCAACGGGGTGGTCCATGAGTTTTCCCAATCCAAGGGCGGTTTCAACAGCAAGGCGGCGGCCTCCTATGGCTGGCCCAAGACCGGCAACTACGCACGCAAGCTTTGAGTAGTTGACCGCGGATCGCATCGAAGAGAGCATCCTGCTGAACTGAGGTGTTTTTAATGCAGCAATCGGATGCATTCTGGAACGTGACGGCCCCGTCAGGGGAACAGGGACAATCGCTCAAGGGTGATCTGACCTGCGACGTTGCCATTGTGGGCGGTGGTTTTACCGGGTTGCGTGCGGCCCTGATGCTGGCCGAAGCCGGAACAGACGTCGCGCTGTTCGAAGCGGGGGATATTGCCAATGGTGCTTCCGGGCGGAGCGGCGGGCAGGTCAACCCCATGCTGCCGGTCTCGAAATCTGATGATCTGCGTGCGGCTGTCGGGCCCAAATATTTTGAAGCACTGGCAGAGGCCGCGCTGCTGTCTGCGGATGACCTGTTCGAGTTGGTCGAGCGGTATCAGATCCGGTGTGAAGCCCGGCATAAAGGGTGGCTGAGAGCTGACCATTGCGAAGCTGCCCGCAAGGTCAGCCAGGAGAATGCGAAACTCTGGAACAAGCTGGGCGCGACATTCGAGTTTGTCGGGCGGGATGACGTCACGCGGATGACGGGCGCGCGAGGCTACGGCTCGGGGACTGTGAACACACGCGGCGGGGCGGTACAGCCGTTGGCGCTGACGCGGGGATTGGACCGGGTGGCACGGGCGGCGGGTGCAAAGGTCTTTAGCCACGCGCCGGTTCGCAAGCTGAGCCGCGAGGGACGTCAATGGATTTTGGCGGTGAACGGTCACCGTGTGGCGGCACGAACGGTCATCATCGCGACGAATGGATATACCGATGATCTGGTGCCAGGGCTGAAGCGTACCCTGCTGCCGCTGACATCGATCCAGATCGCGACGGAACCATTGGATGCGGATCGGTTGGAGCCGCTCTGCCCGGCAGGACATACAATATCCGACACCCGCCGTCTGATCATGTATTGTCGTCGCGAACCGGGAGGGCAGTTTATCTATGGGGGCATGGGCTACCGAACGCCGACAGGCGGGGTTGGCGGATGGTCATGGCTGCTGAAGGATGCCCCGCGCATTTTCCCCTCTCTCAAGGGGGTGAAGTGGGCGTATCGTTGGGGCGGCACCGTGGCGCTGACACCTGATCGTGTGCCTCATCTGCTTGAGCCCGCGCCGGGGCTGATTTGCGGGTTGGGCTATAATGGACGCGGTGTTGCGATGAGCCTCGTGATGGGGCGCGAGATGGCGCGCCGTGCCTTGGGCGCTGCGATTGAGGAGTTGCCGTTTCCGCTTGCCCCGATGAAACCTTATGCGTTTCGCGAGCCACAGGTGTTGGGTGCGGGGCTTGCGATGCGCTACTGGCGGATGTTGGATCAGCGCGAGGCCAGACGGGGCTGATATTCCCGCTGTGCGGCCCGGCCAGGTTGTAAATTTTTGTTGACGCAAAGGGAGCCGCTGGCGCGTAGTGGTGCCAACTTGTACAAAAATCTATTTTAAGGACACTGTCATGTTCCCCGAAGATTCTCCGCTTCTTGCCGCCTTGGCCTCATACGGGTCTGACGAGAGACTTTACACCAGCACCGTCACCTTCCGGTTCATGCCTGCCGGATCGGAGATTGACGATGGCGATCCGAACACGCCAAACGAGGTTTCGGTGGGCTGGTCCGAGCCAAATATGCAGTACGTGAGGGGTACGTTCGACTATATCTCCAGCGTGGTAGACCTGACCTTTGCCGAGACGACGTCGAGCGATGCGACGATATCATTCTACGAGGTAACGGAGTTCAGTGACGATACTGCCGGATATGTTACTTTCATCTCGGAGGGGATTTCCATCGCCGTGATTGGCAGCCAGTTCACCGGGCCGGTTGCCTTTGACAATGACAACACCACAATCATCCACGAGATTGGCCATGCCATCGGGTTGAGCCATCCTCACGACGGTCCGGCGGTCTTGCCGGGGGTTACCAATCAGGATGACAAGGGTGATCTGAACCTGAATACCGAGTTCACCACGCGGATGTCCTACATTCCGGGAGAATCGCCGTCTCATCCCGGCGTGGATATTTGGGGGAGGCGAACACCTTCGGGGCCATCGACATCGCAGCGCTGCAATTGCTCTACGGGGCGAACACGCAGACCGGGCTGGGTGACACGGTCTATGGCGATACCCGCGACCTGGTCACGATCTGGGACAACGGCGGCTTTGACCGGATCGACTTTTCCTCTGCGACCGAGAATGCAGTCATCGATCTTCGGGCGGCGACGTTGCAGTTTGAGGTTGGCGGTGGTGGCTATCTCTCCTACATCTCGAGCCGGAACGGAACGGTGGCGGATGGCGGCTATGCCATTGCCTACGGCGTCGAGATCGAGAACGCCATGGGCGGTGCCGGTGCGGATATCCTTATGGGCAATGCGCTTGCCAATACATTTGTCGGCGGCGGTGGCAATGACGTGATCGACGGTGGGGACGGCCGGGATACTGGTGCGTATTCAGGCAACCAGTCAAGCTATACGCTGACCCTCAGCGCGCAGACCACGACTCTGGCGGACCGCAGGGGCACGGATGGTACCGATACACTGGTCAACATGGAGTTGCTGACGTTCGGTGATGCTGCTGTCGCACCCTTCGACCTGACGGTTTTTGCCGGGACGACAGGGCTGTCTGAAACGCAGATGGAAAGCTTCATCGAGCTATACATCGCGTATTTCAATCGCGCGCCGGACGCCGTGGGGCTGAATTTCTGGGGCACTGCTTTTGCCAGTGGGACAACGCTTGAACAGATGGCCACCCTGTTCACCGATCAGGATGAAACCCGCGCGACCTATGGCCCTGACCTCAGCAACGCGGACTTTGCGACAGCTGTTTACGGCAACGTTCTGGGTCGGGTGGCCGATCAGGCGGGTTTTGACTTCTGGGTTGGTGTGCTGGACAGCGGCACACGGACAAGGGATCAGTTCATTCTGTCGGTGCTGGAAGGGGCCAAGGCGGCACCGTTTGAGGGTGCGCCAGCGGACTTTGTCGCGCAGCAGATCGCCGACCGGCAGTATCTGAGCACCAAGACCGATATCGGTGCCTATTACGCAGTGATCCGGGGCATGTCTGACGTGACGAATGCGACCGCGGCGATGAATGCGTTTGACGGGTCGGCTGCTGGCATCAACGCGGCCGTGGCGGCGATAGACGGGTATTTTCAGGCAGCGCAGGATGGTGACACGGGCCAGTTCCTGATGCCGCTTGTCGGGGTGCTTGACGATCCCTTTGCAGGGATGGTCTGAGGACGTCTAATATCGAGGCGGTGTCAGTCCAGATTTTGCCGGTTTCGGCAAACTGGACTTATCAGTCTGGCCCAATTGGCAGTTTATTCTTTGGGCAAGTCACCCTCCTGTTGTGCCAAGCGGCCATCATTGGGGCAGTCGGTTGGCGTGTGCCCTGTCAAAGTACGGAATTCATTGCCCTTGGGAGAAAGAACGGACATGGTGATTTCGGACTTAAGTCAAATTGCTCAAGAAACGAGATTCAAAGTTTCATTTGAGTAACGGTGGCTCGAACCAGACCCAAGACAAATCGACCAAAGGGTCGATGCAACGAAAAGAATACCGAACGCTAAGGTTCGGATAAATGATCAAAAGGGAGAACACTATGATCAAGAAGACAGCAACAGGATTTGTGGCAGGTGCCGTGATGGCGATGACCGGTCAGGCCGCGTTTGCCGACGGACACGGTGAGATCACCGTCGCATATTTCCTTGAATGGCCCATGCCTTTCCTTGCCGCAAAGGCAAACGGCGAATACGAAGAAGCGCTGGGCAAGAAGATCAACTGGGTGTCTTTTGAGACCGGTACAGCGATGTCTGCGGCGATGGCATCGGGCGACGTTCAGATCTCAGTTTCACAGGGTGTGCCACCCTTCGTTGTTGCCGCCTCGGGTGGTCAGGATATTCAGGTTGTCGACGTTGCGGTAAGCTATTCCGACAACGACAACTGCGTGGTCCGTGCCGATCTTGAGATTGACAAGGACAGCGCCGGTGAACTGGCAGGCAAGAAAGTAGCCGTGCCACTGGGCACTGCTGCGCACTACGGCTTCCTGCGCCAGATGGACCACTTTGGTGTCCCACTCGACAGCCTGCAGATTGTTGACATGGCACCCCCAGAAGGTGCTGCCGCCCTCAGCCAGGGTGCGGTAGATTTCGCCTGTGGTTACGGCGGCGGTCTGGGCCGGATGAAGGAATACGGCAACGTGCTGCTGACCGGCGACGAGAAAGAAGAGCTGGGCATCCTGGTGTTTGACGTCACTTCCGCACCTGCGGCCTATGTGGCCGAGAACGGCGACGAGCTGGCGAAGTTCCTTGCCGTGACAGCCAAAGCAAACGCACAGTGGAACGGTGGTGGCCAAGACGAGATGCTGCCCGTGATCGCAGAAGAGTCCGGTATGGACCTTGATGCTGCGAAGGCGTCGATCTCGACCATGAAGTTCCCAAGCGTCGATGATCAGCTTTCACAGGCATGGCTCGGTGGCAACGCCGCGACATTTATGAAGGGCGTCGCGGACGTATTCGTTGAAGCGGGCTCTATTGATGGTGCGCTCGACAGCTATGAGGGCGCGGTGAACACCGGACCGCTCGCAGCTGCCAAAGGCATGTAAGACACCAAAGGATGCGGCCCTTCGGGGCCGCATCCTACTTTACGATACTGAAACAGATCGAGGTGGGGCAAACCCCGCCCATTGGCTTCAACGCCGAAGCCGGAAAGCCAGGGACAATGACCGGATTAACCATCGACAATATTTCCATGCGCTTTGACCTGCCCGATGGCGGGCATGTTCAGGCGCTCAAGAACGTGTCGCTTGACCTTAAGGCGGGCGAATTGCTGAGCGTGCTGGGGCCGTCAGGCTGTGGCAAGACAACGCTGTTGAACATCGTGGCGGGCTTTCTGGCGCCGACCGATGGCAAGATGATCCTGAATGGACACGAAATTACCGGGCCGGACGCAGAACGCGGCATGGTGTTTCAGCAAGGTGCGCTGTTCGAGTGGATGAGCGTGCGCGAAAACGTTGGCTTTGGCCCGTCGATGAAGGGGATGCCGAAGGCCGACAAGGCCAAAACCGTGAACCACCTGCTGGATGTCGTGGGCTTGCAGGATTTCAAGGAAAAGGCGGTTTACGAATTGTCGGGCGGGATGCAGCAGCGTGTGGCGCTGGCCCGCTGTCTGGCGAATGACCCCGACGTGATCCTGATGGATGAACCGCTGGGCGCGTTGGATGCGCTGACACGGGAAAAGATGCAGAGCCTTGTGCTGAAGCTGTGGAAAGAGACCGGCAAGACGATCATCCTGATCACGCACTCCGTTGAGGAGGCGCTGTTGCTGGGCGAGCGGCTGATCGTGATGGCGCCGCGTCCGGGGCGCATTCACAAGGAGTATCGTTTGCCCTTTGCAGAGCTGGGCGTGAACGCGGACCTGCGGGAGGTCAAGAAGCACCCGGAATTCGGGCCGCGACGTGAGGAGATCCTCAACATGATCTGGGACATGGAAGAAGAGATCATGGGCACCAAGGAGGACGCGGCATGACCGGTATCTTTTTCCTCCTGATCTATGTCGCGATATTCGCAGGCAGTGCCTTTCTGGTGACCAAGGTGCTGGCGAAAGGCATCCGGGACTACACCTCTCTCAAAACAGTTACCTTTGGCGATGAAAGTGCTGTGCGGCCCAACCGGGCGGCGGGCGTCATTTCCATTTTCACGATCTTCCTGATGTGGGGGATTTTCACGGGCTCCAGCCTGTTGCCCTCCTTCCTGCATGCGCCGGGACCCTTCTTGGGTGAGACAAGCTTTACCTACACAGCGCAGGTCGAGGGGCAGGCACCCGATGATGCTGAGGTCACGGTGATCGTGCATCCACGTGGCGAGCCAGCCGAGTTACCAGAGGTCGATCCCGGTGACGGTTTTGCCAAGAATGACGCGGTTGCGATTGCGCAGTGGCGGACGGGTTTGATCACGGTCGATAAGAATGATGAGCTGACCAAGAAAGATGGCGCGCAAGTGATCGCGATCAACGGGCAGAAGATTGCGCCGGGGCAGACAGTCCGCACAGCTGATGGTTCGGTGACGCTTTCTGACAAAGGTACACCAAACTTTGAGCCCTCAAAGGGTTGGCAGATGGAACCGCTGTATCTGCCAGCACCTGAGGAGGTATGGACCCGGTCGGTGCAGATCGCGAAAGACGGTTTCCGAAACTTCACGCTCTTGGAACATCTTGGATATTCTCTGTTCCGGGTTGTGGTTGGGTTCGTGTTGGGGGCCATCGTGGGTATTCCGCTGGGCTATGCCATGGGTCTGTCGAATTGGTTCAGGGGGTGGTTTGATCCGATTGTGGAATTCATGCGTCCCGTGCCACCACTTGCGTTGATCCCGCTGGTGATCATCTGGGCGGGTATCGGCGAGGCGGGCAAGATCATCCTGCTGTTCCTTGCCGCCTTGTGGATCATGGCGATTGCGGCGCGTTCTGGGGTTTCCGGCGTGAAAATCTCGAAGGTGCATGCGGCCTATTCGTTGGGCGCGTCGAAGTGGCAGATCATGCGCTACGTGATCATCCCCAATTCCCTGCCGGAAATCTTTACCGGTGCGCGGGTTGCGATGGGTGTCTGCTGGGGCACCGTGGTCGCGGCAGAACTGGTCGCAGCCGAGCAGGGGGCGGGGATGATGATCATGACCGCGTCCAAGTTCCAGAATACGGACATCGTGATCATGGGTATCATGCTGATTGGCGTGATTGGTTTCGGCATCGACATGCTGATGCGCGCAGCCGAGCGGTTCCTAGTGCCTTGGAAGGGCAAGGGCTGATATCCAGACCTGCCGGTTTCTTCGCAGAGATCAGATCAGAGTTTTGAAGACTCTGGGCTATTAAAGAAAACGCCGGAGAAGTCTCTCCGGCGTTTTTTCTGGCGCTGATGTTGCGATTTCTTGGCAGCTAACGGGAAGACGCGCGCGTTACTTTCCGCGTTTTGGCGTCGCGCCACCGCTCTTGCCGCCCTGTTTGCCGATTTTGTTGGGAGGCGTGAAGCGTTTGGACGGATCAGCGGCGCGCTTGTAGCTTTTGCCACCCTCTGCCTTGTCTTCACGTGGCTTGAACGGCTTTCCGCCCTTGGGTTTGCTCCCCTTGCCACCGTGCGGGGCATCGGCCTTGGGGCCCTCTTTCTTCCAGACTGCCTTGGCCTTTGGCTTTGAGTCGCCGTCAGCTTTTGGTTTCGGTTTGGCCCCCGGCTTCATCGGGCTGCGCTCTGTCTTGTGGGACTTTGGCGGACGTTCTCCCTTGGGCTTGCGGGGGGCGTCGAACTTTGGTTTCTCCGTGCGCGCAGCGGGTGCGGCAGCTTCTTCCGGCGCACTGCGTTGTTTGCGCGGCGCAGAGGATGCGTCGGGATCGTAATTGGACTTGCGATACGGCTTGCCACCCGGTTTGGGGCCGCGTGCGCCAGGACCTTTTCCGCCGGGCCTGGGGCCGCGCGGCAGGTCAGGGGCCTTGTCGAGTTGAGTTACGACAGCGCCGTCGTCGACTTTCATGTCCGGGCCAAGGGCGTTCTTGAACTTCTGCGCGGAACTTTCAAGAATTTCGACAAAGCTGTGGTCTTGCTGCACGCGGATCGCGCCGATGTCGTCTTTGGTCAGATCGCCGCGCTTGCACAGCATTGGCAGCAAAGTACGCGGCTCTGCCCCGTCATTGCGGCCGGTTGAGACGGAAAACCAAACAGTTGGACCAAAGCTGGGGCGGGGGCGGTCATCCTTGGTTCCGGGATCAGTGAGGTCCTCGGGGGCCGACGCGCGGGCGCGATAAAGATTGACGAAAGCAGCGGCAAGCTGTTCGGCGGAGAATTCTTCAGTGAGTTTGGCAACAAAGGCTTCGGCGTCTTCCGGTACTGGGTCAGACCAGGCTGGATCGCTAAGCAGGCGTTCTTCGTCTGCGGCATTCACCTCGGCGGCGGAGGGTGCCGAAGCCCATTCCGCCTTGAGCTTGGCCCAGCCCAATAGGCGGTTGGCCTTGGTCTTTAACTTTGGCGGCACGATAAGCGCGGACACACCTTTGCGACCCGCGCGGCCCGTGCGGCCAGAGCGGTGCAGGAGGGTGTCGGCATTGGTCGGCAGATCGGCGTGAATCACCAGTTCGAGGTTCGGCAGGTCGATGCCACGGGCAGCAACATCCGTCGCGATGCAGACGCGGGCGCGGCCATCGCGCAGGGCTTGCAGGGCATTGGTGCGCTCGGATTGCGTGAGTTCGCCAGACAGGGCCACAACAGAGAAGCCGCGATTGGTGAACTTTGTCGTCAGACGCGCGACAGCGGCACGGGTGTTGCAGAAAACGATGGCATTCTTGGCTTCATAGAACCGCAGCACGTTGATGATGGCGTTTTCGGTGTCGCGCGGGTGGACGTTCAGCGCGCGGTATTCGATGTCAGTGTGCTGCTTTGCCTCGCCTACGGTGGCGATACGCTGGGCATCGCGCTGATAGGACTGGGCCAGCTTGGCGATGGCCGCAGGGACAGTGGCTGAGAACATCAGTGTACGGCGGTCTTCGGGTGCCTCGGAAAGGATGAACTCCAATTCATCGCGGAAACCAAGGTCAAGCATCTCATCGGCTTCATCCAGCACCACGGCACGCAGGTCACCAAGGTCAATGTTGCCACGCTTGATGTGATCGCACAGACGGCCCGGTGTGGCGACAACCACATGCGCTCCACGGTCAAGCGCACGGCGTTCGGTGCGTTGATCCATGCCGCCGACGCAGGTGGTGACGATGGCCCCGGCCTGACCATAGAGCCAGCCAAGTTCGCGGCTGACCTGCATGGCCAGTTCGCGGGTGGGTGCGATAATCAGTGCCAGCGGCGCGCCGGCGGGGCCGAAATGCGTATCCTCGCCCAGCAGGGTAGGTGCGATGGCAAGGCCGAAGCCCACGGTTTTGCCTGATCCGGTCTGGGCCGAGACCAGCAGATCGGCCTCAGTCAGTGCGGGGTCGGTCACGGCCTCCTGCACGGGGGTCAGTGTGTCATAGCCTTGGGCGGCAAGCGCATCTGCGATTGTCTTAATCACGATCATGTCCTGTTCTGGAACGGCTTGGCCCATCATAGACCAAGAGCCTTTGGCGGGGCCAAGGCGTAAGTTTCGGCCGTCGGTAAGCCTTTGGTGCACAAATGTACATGGTTTTGTTTGCCTACGATTCATGCGTGCGGGCGTTCCGCTGCTTGGTCCTAGCCATTTGCCTGCGCAGTTTCTTGGATTTTCCTCATCAGATGATGTAGCCTGATGAGACACGGAGGGCACCATGAGCAGAGACTTGAAAGACGCCTTTGGCGGGCGCGCCCCTGTAGGTAAACACCCGGCTGCAGCGACGATTGAAGATGTCATCACCTTCCAATTGCATATTTTGGTCGCCATCGGGGAGCGTGCGGGTCAGCATTGGTCGGAACGGATGTTTGACCTGAGCCTGAACGAGTGGCGGTTGTTGGCGCTTGTTAAGGCGCGTGGACCCTGCCGGGCCAGTGATCTTGCCGATCTGTTGTTGATGGACAAGAGCCAGACCAGCCGCGTGATCAAATCGCTGCAGAAAAAGGATCTTATCCAGAATATGGCTGATCCGACCGATGGCCGGGCTGTGGTTTTGAAGACCAGTCAGAAAGGCAACGCGCTTTACAAAGATGTTTTTGCCGAGGTGATGAACAGTAATGAACGGATTCTGGCCGCTTTGAGCGTCGAAGAAGTGGAGGCGTTTGAAAAGACGCTGAAAAAGCTGATCGGACATTCGCAGGATCTGCTTGAGGTGCGTCTGGGCCGCAAGATCGTGCGTTAGGCGCATCCGAGCGGTGGGCGGCCAGCGGCGGAAATTTCTCCGGCTTCTGTAATGTCAGACTGGAAGTTTGCAGGGCGCTGCGCTATCTTCACAAAAAGAACAAAACATGAACAATGGAGGGATGCATGCCAACCGATTCTCCCAATGCGCAGGTGATTTCCCTGTCGTCCAAACGTCTGGTCACGGATGTGCCTGCCCCCAACGGCGGCGATGCGGTGCTGCGCGATGTGCTGTCGGGCGGCCCTTTCGACGGGGCGGTCACGGGTTTCGTGTTGTCCTGTCTGCCCGACAGCGAAGCGCCTGTTCTGTGGGTCAGTTGCCGCATGTCGCGGCGCGAGAACGGGCGGCTTTATGGTCCGGCCCTGCGCCAGTTCGGCTTCAAAGGGCATGTGCTGCGGGTCGAGGTGAGCCATCCGCGCGACGTGCTTTGGGCGATGGAAGAAGGTGCTGCCTGTGCCGGGCTTTCGGCGGTCGTGGGCGAGATTCACGGCGCGCCGGAGGTGCTGAGCTTTACCGCGACCAAGCGACTGGCGCTGCGGTCAGAGGCATCGGAGGTGCCGGTTTGGCTGATCCGGTCTGGCGATCACGGCGCGCTGAGTGCGGCGCGCGAGCGCTGGCGGGTATCGTCGCTGCCGTCGGAGGTACATCCGTGGAACCGGGCAGCGCCGGGTCATCCGCTGTGGGAGGCCGATTTGTTCCGCGCACGCGGCCGTGCGCCGGGCGTTTGGGATGCACGCCATGAGCCCGCAGCCAGATGGGCAAAGGATCGTCTCCGCCTTCTTTCCCGATCTGGCGATGGACCGGTGGCGCAGGATCACAGCCCAGCAACGGAGCTTGCCCGGGGATGACGTCCCCGTGGTGCTGTCTGAACAGGGCACGCATGGGCCGGTGATTTATGCGCTGAGCGCCGAGGCGCGGCGGCGGGGGATCGTTGAGGGCACGCGGGTGGTCGACGTGCAGGCAATCCACCCGGATTTGCACGTGGAACGCTCGGATGCGGAGGGGGACCGGAAGCTGCTTGATCGCGTGGCGATTTGGGCGCGACGCTGGTGCCCGTGGACCGTACGGGATGGTATGGATGGAGTAACGATGGATATCACCGGTGCGGCGCATCTGTTCGGCGGCGAGGCACGGATGCTGCGGGACATGGGCGCAAGGTTCAAGATGCAGGGATTGAGTGCGCGGCTGGCGGTGGCGCCCACGCGCGGGGCAGCGCAGATGCTGGCGCGTCATGGCGGCGGCGGGGTGATCTGCGGACCCGATGATCTGGCGGTGGCGGTGGCGCCCTTGCCGGTAGCAGCGCTCAGGATCGAGGCGGACACGGTGCGGTTGCTGCAGCGGCTGGGGCTGAAGACTTTGGGCGCGCTGATGGAGGTGCCGCGTGTGGCGCTGATGCGGCGGTTCGACCGGGTGGCCGAAGAGTTCAATCCGCTGGTGTTGCTCGACCGTGCGCTGGGGCGGACGGCGGACCCGCTCAATGCGCCGGAGGATGCGGTGCGCTGGCTGGCGCGGGTGCGGCTGGCCGAGCCGGTGATCGACCCGGTGCCGCATCTGGATGCGTTGGCGGCGGACCTGTGTCGGCAGATGGCGAAGGCAGAACTGGGGGCGCGGCGGTTGCGGTTGACGATCTACCGCGTGGATGGCGAATGGCGCTCGCGCGAGGTGGCTTTGGCCTCTGCCAGCCGGGAGGCGGCGCATCTGGTGCGGCTGATGGCGGGCAAGCTGGAAGGGATCGACCCGGGCTTCGGGTTCGATCTTTTGACGCTGGAGGCATTGAGGGTGGAGCCGCTGGCGCTGCACCAGGATCATCTGGATGGCGCGCGGGATGCCGGGAAGGATGTGGCGGCGCTCTTGGACCGGCTGACGGCGAAGCTGGGGCCCGAAAAGGTGACATGGTCGGCGTGGTGTCAGAGCCATGTGCCCGAAAGGGTCGAGGGGCGTATGGCGACTTTGGCAGGAGCGCCGGAGGCTGTGATTGAGGTCGCACGAGAGCGACCCTTGCGCCTTTTGGAGCCGCCCGAAGAGATTGTCGTTCTCTATGCCGTGCCCGAAGGGCCGCCAGCGCGGTTTCGCTGGCGACGGGTGTCCTATCTGACAGCGCGCTACGAGGGGCCGGAGCGGGTGTCGCCTGAGTGGTGGCGGGACCGGCCGGGGACGCGGCTCAGGGATTACTACAAAGTCGAGGTGGGGGACGGGCGACGGTTCTGGATCTATCGCGAGGGGATATTGGGGGACGGACGCGGGGGCGATCCGCGCTGGTTTGTACAAGGGATTTTTGCGTGACGGCGGAGAGGCGCGCGTCTGCGACGACGCCCCGCCCTCCGTCCCGTCTAGAGAGAGATAGAGGTACGAATAAGAGGTTTTGAAAAGTCGATGTCCTTGGGTTGGTGTGCTGCCCTATCAACCGTTCCGCCCGTGGGCACCACGGGCATCGCCTCCCTCCCCCAAGGAGGGCGATTGAGACGTTTCAATCCGAAATCACCTTTGTTTTGTGCCGCCGCCGTTCGCCGCATGATCGTTCCAAACGCCCTCCAGGGAGGGCAATGCCCTTAGCGCACTGATGATACTCCATGCCACAACAGGAAGGACATAAACGCCGCACGCTGGAAGGGGATGACCCCTTCAGGCAGCATCCCCCCAGCCCCTTCGTGGAGCTGGGGCTGGCGAGCTGTTTTTCCTTCCTCCGCGCGGCTTCGGATGCGGTGGACCTGACGGCGACGGCGAATCTTCTGGGCTATGACGCCATGGGCATTGCCGATCACAACACGCTGGCGGGCGTGGTACGGGTGCATACGGAGGCGAAGAAGGCCAAGGTGCGGCCGCTGATCGGCTGCCGTCTGGTGCTGATGTGCGGCGCAGAAATCCTCGCCTATCCGCGCGACCGCGACGCCTATGCGCGGCTGTCGACGCTGCTGAGCAAGGGAAAGATGACCGATATCGACGGCGGCTGGCAGGAGAAGGGCGAGACGCATCTGACGCTGGAGATGCTGGCCGAACAGGCGCAGGGTCTGGAACTGATCGTTATACCGCCCGAGGCGCTCGACGTCTTCGAGGCGGGGTTGCCGCGCCTGACAAAGGCGTTGCCGGGGATGCGCTATGTGGGCGCGGCGTATCTCTATCGTGGGGATGACGTGGCGCGTATCGCGCGGCTGGACCGGATTGCGCAGGCGCATGGGCTGGGCATTCTGGCGACCAACAACGTGCTTTATCACCGGCCCCACCGGCGGCCCTTGCAGGATGTGATGACCTGTATCCGCGAGGGTAAGACGATTGAGACGGCGGGTTTCCTGTTGGAACCCAATGCCGAGCGCTACCTGAAATCACCGCAGGAGATGTGCCGCCTGTTTGCCGACTGGCCTCATGCGATCCGGGCGACGCGGGCGGTGGCGGATGCCTGCCGGTTCAGCCTCGATGATCTGAAGTACGAATACCCGCACGAGATCGAGGCGGAGGGGCGCACAGCACAGGAGGAGTTGGAGCGGCTCACGTGGGAGGGGGCGGCACGACGGTATCCGCAGGGCGTCTCGGACCGGATCATGGGGATTATTGAGAAGGAATTCTCGCTTATTCGGAGCAAGAAGATTGCGCGGTATTTCCTGACGATCAACGACATCGTGCGCTTTGCACGCGAGGAGGCGGATCCGCCGATCCTGTGTCAGGGGCGCGGGTCTGCCGCCAATTCCGCTGTGTGTTTCTGTCTGGGTGTCACGAGTGTCGATCCGGAAGAGCATGACGTGCTGTTCGAACGCTTCCTGAGCGAGGAACGCGACGAGCCGCCCGATATCGACGTGGATTTCGAACACGAGCGGCGCGAGGAGGTGATCCAGTACATGTACGCCAAGTACGGGCGCGCACGCGCGGGGCTGTGTGCGACCGTGATCCACTATCGCCCGCGGTCGGCCATCCGCGAGGTGGGCAAGGCGATGGGGCTGTCAGAGGACGTCACCAGCAAACTGGCAGGCACCGTCTGGGGCAGTTTCGAGGCGAACGTGGGCGACAAGCGTGTGCAGGAGGCAGGTATGGATCTGAACGATCCCTACCTGCGCAAGGTGCTGCATCTGGCGCGGGAGATGACGGGTATGCCACGGCACCTGTCCCAGCACGTGGGTGGTTTCATCCTGACCGAGCGGCCTCTGACCGAGATGGTGCCGATTGGGAATGGGGCCATGCCGGAGCGCAGCTTTATCGAGTGGGACAAGGATGACATCGACGCGCTGGGGATCTTCAAGGTGGATATTCTGGCGCTGGGCATGCTGACCTGCATCGCCAAGGGGTTCGACCTGCTGCGCGCGCATTACCAGGAGGACTACGAGTTGGCGACAGTGCCGAACGAGGACCCGGCGACCTATGACATGCTCTGTGCGGGGGATTCGCTTGGCGTCTTTCAGGTGGAAAGCCGGGCGCAGATGGCGATGCTGCCCAAGCTGCGGCCGCGTACCTTTTACGATCTGGTGATCGAGGTGGCGATTGTGCGGCCGGGGCCCATTCAGGGGGATATGGTGCATCCCTTCCTGCGGCGACGGCAGGGGATCGAGGGGGTCAGCTACCCCGCGCCGGGGCCGGAGCATCCGCAGGATGAGCTACTGCGCATTCTGGGGCGGACTCTGGGCGTGCCGATCTTTCAGGAGCAGGCGATGAAGATCGCGATTGATGCGGCCAAGTTTTCACCCGCCGAGGCGAACGAGTTGCGCAAGGCCATGGCCACCTTCCGCTCGCGCGGGACGATCGAGACCTTGCAACAGAAGATGGTCGGGCGGATGACTGAGCGCGGCTATGACGCGGAGTTCGCCCAGCGGTGCTTTGATCAGATCAAGGGGTTCGGAGAGTATGGCTTTCCCGAGAGCCATGCGGCGTCTTTTGCCAAGCTGGTGTACGTGTCGTCATGGATGAAATGTCACTACCCGGCGGCCTTTGCCTGTGCGTTGCTGAATTCACAGCCGATGGGGTTCTACGCGCCTGCGCAGATCGTGCGGGATGCGCGCGAACACGGGGTTGAGGTGCGTGACGTGGATGTGAACCTGTCGGAGTGGGATTGCACGCTGGAACCTTGCGAGGGCGGGTTCGCGCTGCGCCTTGGGTTCCGGCAGGTGGACGGGATGCGCGAGGAGGCGGGGCGGCGCATTGTCGCCGTGCGGGAGGCGCCGTTCGAGGACGTGGCGGGGCTGAAGGAAACCGCGAAGCTGGACCGGGGTACGGTGCGCAGACTGGCGGCGGCGGATGCGATGCGGTCCATGGGGCTCGACCGGCGGGCAGCCCTTTGGCAGGCGCAGGGGCTGAAGGATGCGCCCGCCCTGCCGATTTTCGAGGCGGCCGAGGCGCGTGACGAGGGGGCAGAGCCGCAGGTCAGCCTGCCCGCGATGCCACAGGCCGAACACGTCGTAGCTGATTACCAGACGCTGCGGCTGTCGCTGAAGGCGCATCCGATGAGTTTTTTCCGGTCTGCACTGCGCAAGCAAGGCTTTGCACGCACCGATGCATTGCCGGGGATGAACCACGGGCAACGTGTGTCACTGGCGGGGCTGGTGTTGGTGCGGCAGAAACCCGGTTCGGCCAAGGGTGTCTGTTTCATCACGCTGGAGGATGAGGCGGGGGTGGCGAACCTTGTAATCTGGCCCAAGCTGTTCGAGCATTTCCGACCTGTCATCATGTCGGCGCGGCTGATGGTTGTGCATGGCCGTGTGCAAAGCGACGGGCGCGTCATTCACGTGGTAGCGGACCGGCTGGAGGACCGTACAACGCGGCTCGATACCCTGTCTGAGGAGCGGGTGCCTGCCACCTACGCGCGGGGGGACGAGGTGACGCATCCCATTCCGAGCCAGGTGGGTGCAGGCAGCGGGCGGCGACATCCGCGTGACGTGCGCGTGATCCCGAAGTCGCGGGATTTTCATTAGCCGTGTGTTTGGGATAGCTATATCGCAAAGCAGCGGGTTAGCCCGCATTTCGTTATGTCAGGCAGGGCTCTGCCCCTGAAGCCACAGGGTCCAAGGCCAAAAAGAGAGAAATATTTTGCTGAACACAGTGCCTTTGACGCGTGATCTGGTGTTCGTGGGCGGCGGGCATGCCCATGCGCTTGTCCTGCGGTCGTGGGGCATGGAGCCGTTGCCCGGTGCGCGGCTCACGGTGATCAATCCGGGGCCGACGGCACCTTATACGGGGATGCTGCCGGGCCATGTCGCAGGCCACTACGGGCGCGATGATCTGGAGATTGATCTGGTGCGCTTGTGTCGCCATGCCGGTGCGCGGTTCATTCAGGACAAGGCGATTGGGATTGACCGGGGGCGGCGTAAGGTGATCCTCGAAGGGCGTGGGCCGGTTGCGTATGATGTTGCCTCGATTGATGTCGGGATCACGGCCCAAATGGGTCTGCCGGGATTTGCCGCGCATGCGATCGGGGCCAAGCCGCTGGATGTTTACGCAGCGCGGTGGCGGGCATTTCTGGAAGAGGTTAACCGGGGTGAGGTGCCGCCTGAAGTGGCCGTGATCGGTGGCGGTGTCGCAGGCTGTGAACTGGCGATGGCGATGGCCTTTAGGCTGCGCGAAATCGGGGCGCCGCCCAAAGTCACCGTCATCGAGGCTGGACCACAGATTTCCGGCGTCGGGTCAAAGGCACGGCAGACGATGCTGGCGGCGATGGCCGCGCTGGGCATTGAGGTCAGGACGGATGCGCGGGTGACTGAGGTGCGTGCCGATCAGGTTTTGCTGGCAGGACAGGAGCCAGTCAGGGCGGCACTTTGTGTGGGCGCAGCGGGTGCGTTTCCGCATGGTTGGATTTCCCGGACAGATCTGCCGCTGGAAGACGGATTCATCGTGGTCGGGCCTGATCTGGGCGTCAAAGGCGATGATGCTTTGTTTGCTGTCGGGGATTGTGCGGTCATGCCCGATGCACCGCGTCCTAAGGCAGGCGTTTTTGCCGTGCGTGCCGCACCTATTTTGCAGCACAATTTGCGGGCCGCGCTCACCGGCGGTGCACGCAAAAACTGGCGACCTCAGAAAGATTATCTGAAGCTGATTTCTTTGGGCGAACAGTCAGCCATGGCCGAAAAGTTCGGCTTGACGTTGACGGGGTCTTTCATGTGGCGCTGGAAGGATCGGATCGACCGGGCGTTCATGGACCGGTTGAGCGATCTGCCGATAATGGCTGGCCCCAAGCCGCCCGATACTGCGGCACTTGGGGTGCGCGACATTTTGGCGGCCAAGCCGTTGTGCGGCGGGTGCGGGGCCAAGGTCGGCAGCGGCGTGCTGTCAGGGGCGCTTCAAGGAAGCGCCCCTATGGCGGGGGAGGTCATCACCGGAGCAGGTGATGACGCGGCGGTGCTGCGCCAGCCCGGCGGCGGGTTTCAGGTGATCAGCACCGACCATCTGCGCGCTTTGGTCGAAGACCCGGTTCAGATGACAAGGATTGCAGCGGTGCATGCCCTTGGGGATGTCTGGGCCATGGGCGCGCGGCCGCAAGTCGCGCTTGCGTCAATCGTGTTGCCGCAAATGTCGGCAGAATTGCAGGCGCGCACATTGGCTGAGATCATGCAGACGACGCGAGAGGTACTGGAGGCGGCAGGTGCGCAACTGGTCGGCGGGCATACGACAATGGGCGCTGAGCTGACCATCGGGTTTACGCTAACAGGCACGCGGGAAGAGATGCCGCTGACTGTCGCCGGGGCGCAGGCGGGTGATGTCCTGATCATGACGCGCCCCATTGGGTCCGGCGTGATACTGGCAGCGGACATGGAAGGGCGCGCGGACGGTCGGGACGTTGCAGCAGCGCTCGAGATCATGGGTAAAACGCAGGATCGTGAGGCCGCTATCTTGGGCAAAGTTGCGCATGCGATGACGGATGTGACAGGCTTTGGCCTTGCCGGGCATGTCAGGGCGATCTGTGCCGCGTCTGATCTGGATGCGATTTTGTGGCGGGACGCAATTCCTGTTTATGCTGGCGCACGTGCCTTATCCGATGCTGGCATTTCCTCAAGCCTCATGCCGTCAAACCGGGCCGATGCACCGATGCAGGGTGGCGAGGATCTATTGCTGTACGATCCTCAAACGGCAGGCGGATTATTGGCAGCGGTGCCGGCAAGCGACCGTGACACCGTGATTGCCGCGCTTGAGGCCGAAGGCTGTCAGGGACATGTTATTGGTCAGCTGTCGAAAGGGACTGGACAACTGACGCTTGGCTGAATGCCCTGGTCAGACGCCTGGCCGTTTGGATAAGCGTTGCCGGTTCAAGATCGGGCAACGACAGATGTTCAGCGACGTTTGACTGGCGCGCGGCTGACTTGGCATAGCGCGGGTCATAATGTTCTGCGATCAGCCCCCGGGCCAGAAGTTCCCAGTTACCGGTTTGCGCCTCAGCGTGCCATTGGGCGATCTGCTGGGCTGAGTGGTACGCGCGGAGATGGTCGATGAGCAGACCAAGACGATCTTGGTCCCGAGTGAGATCGCTGTAGGCGCGGCACAGGAACCGGCTGCGCGCCTCAAGTGGGGCGGATATCCGGACGCGGGGCGCTTTGCTCATGCTCTCCCAAAGGGACGGTGGGATCAGCCGTTCGCCGATCTTGCTGCTTTCGGCCTCAACAAATGTTACCTGTGCAGGGTCGAGTGGCACAAGCGCAGCCGCCAGATGGCTTTCGAACATCTTTTGTGAGGGCTGTTGGGTGGCGATCCCGCCGAAAAGGGACCCTCGATGCGCAGCAAGCCCTTCGAGATCGAGCATTTGGGCACCAGCATCTGCGAGGTGGTGCAGCAAAGCTGTCTTGGCCGTTCCGGTGCCGCCTTCAATCAGAACAAAGCGGTGCGGCAGGGCCGCGTCATAGAGTGTTTTGACAATCTCGCGGCGATAACTCTGATAGCCGCCCTTCAGCAGTTGCACGCGCCAGCCGACCTGATCGAGGATTGTCGAGAATGCACCCGAACGCTGCCCCCCTCGCCAGCAGTAGACCAGCGGTTGCCAGCTGCCATCTTTGTCGGCAAGTGCGGTTTCAAGGTGATGTGCCGTGTTTTGCGCAACCAAAGCGCCGCCGATTTTGCGGGCGTTGAATGGGCTGTCTTGTGTGTAGATCGTGCCGACCTTGGCGCGTTCGGCATCGCTGAGCACAGGCAGGTTGATGGCACCGGGCAAATGGTCCTCGGCGTATTCGGCCGGGGCACGGACGTCGATGATGGTGTCGACGCTGAGCGTGCGCAGATCGTCGAGGGATGTGAGGGTAAAGGGTGTCATCGGGTGCCTTTGCGCATGAACCCTATGTATAGGCTTTGCGCCAGACGTCCAGCGGGGACCATACTGGCAAGGGTAAGATAGTTTTGCCGCTCAGTTGGAAAATACCCGGTCAAAACAAAGAGTCGAAGTGCTGGTGCAGAGCTGAAATCGCCTCTTTTGTCAGATAGGCTTGCCTCTCATTGGCCGCGCTTCGCCCGGCGGTACCAAAACCGGTCATTCAGGTGGAGCGCGGCGGACGGCAGGAAAGAGCCGATTTCGTTGAAAAAGTCGTTTTATTTGACGCCCTTGCCTTGGCTTTCGGATTGATTTGAACAGGCAATCCACCGCCAGCCCGACTGGTTATCCGGCGACTGGCACCATGGGCTTGAGCTTTGCGA
>Ga0316197_10000182_pt1 | contig 46954 bp, 41 predicted proteins | sample OudBiesiAoxic_MG_FD_204939 | JGI IMG/M metagenome (GOLD analysis project Ga0316197, IMG submission 204939) | Coastal sediment microbial communities from Oude Bieten Haven, Netherlands - site A oxic | ecosystem: Environmental > Aquatic > Marine > Coastal > Sediment | place: Netherlands... | reverse complement strand
TCACGTGGGGCTGCGGGTGTCGGGGCATTTCCTTCAAGAGGACGGCGACCGGGAACTGACACGCCGGATTGACGTGTTTATTGCTGCGGCCCGCCAGGCGGGGTTTTTCGTCTGCAACGGCACGTGGCCTCACAAAACAAGAGCGGGTTTTGCTGTTTCAGTCCCTGTAGGTGGCGGTTGCCCATGGGCAATTCAGGATTCAATGCATCGATTCAAGTAATTATAACTAACTAACAAATACTTAACGGATTTCACTCGCGCACTTCGTTCGCGCCGACACCCCATATCCGCGACTTCGGCGCCCATCCCTTGTAGCCACCTGTGCGCAACTCGCACCATTCCAGATCGCAGTCGCCCAGCCGTGCTACGACCCCCAGCTCCAATGCGGCGGAAACCGGCGCGTTGGGGTCGGGACGGACGTGAAGCTGCAGCATGTCCTGTTCGACCAGCACCGTGCGCGTGCCAGACAAAAGCGAATAATGCACCCAGCCGCCCATGCCATCGCGGTCCTCGACGCGCCGCCAGTGGCCATGCTCTGCGGTGATCCGTAGCGGCATGTCGCGGCGGCGAAACACCCAGTCGATGCGATGCGACAGGCTGGGACCGCGCCGCACGTTGCCTTCCGAGGCCTTCATGGACACGAACCGGGGGATCGGCAAATTCGTCACCGGACCCACCTCTCCTGCGCGGCTGCCAGAGGGAAGCGCGATCGTTATCATCAACAGCACAGCAAAGGTGCTTTTGAACATCGAACGGAACATGGGTGCTGCCTGCACTGTCACTTGATTTGCTCTTTTTGCGGCAAGGGGTTCTTGTGCCTCCGGCTCGCATGAGACACCATGGGCGCAAGCGAAGACAAGGCCAAGGTCTGGGAGGACGCAAATGTCAAAAGAACGGTTGAGTGTTGTAGTCACGCGACGGTTGCCGGACGCGGTTGAAACACGGCTCTCTGAACTGTTTGATGTAAAGCTGCGGCTGGATGACGTTCCGATGACCCGGACCGAGCTGACGCAGGCGATGAAGACTGCAGATGTGCTGGTGCCGACCGTCACGGATGAGATCGACGCGGCTATGATCGGGCAGGCGGGTGACCAGCTGAAACTGATCGCGAATTACGGCGCGGGCGTCGATCATATCGATGTCGCCACAGCGCGTCAGCGCGGCATTCTGGTCAGCAACACACCCGGCGTGCTGACCGATGATACCGCCGATATGGCCATGGCGCTGATTTTGGCCGTGACCCGTCGGATGCCCGAAGGCATGGCCATGATGCAAAAGGGCGACTGGTCCGGCTGGGCGCCGACAGCGCTGCTTGGCGGGCGCGTCAGCGGGCGGCGCCTTGGCATTCTGGGCATGGGCCGGATCGGTCAGGCGGTAGCGAAACGAGCGGCGGCCTTCGGCATGCAGGTGCATTATCACAACCGACGCAAGCTTCATGCGGATATCGAAAACGCGCTGGAGGCGACCTATTGGGAGAGCCTGGACCAGATGGTCGCGCGCATGGACGTGATCAGCGTCAACTGCCCACATACCCCTTCTACGTTTCATCTGATGAATGCACGCCGACTGAAACTGATGAAGCCTGACGCGGTGATCGTGAACACCTCACGCGGGGAGGTGATCGACGAGAACGCACTCACCCGGATGCTGCGCGCAGGCGAACTCAAGGGCGCGGGGCTGGATGTGTATGAACACGGCACCCAGGTAAACCCGCGCCTGCGAGAGCTGGATAACGTTGTGCTGTTGCCGCACATGGGGTCGGCGACGCTAGAAGGGCGTCTTGAGATGGGTGAGAAGGTCATCATTAACATCAAGACCTTTGATGACGGGCACCGGCCGCCCGATCAGGTTGTTCCCTCCATGCTTTGAGCGCGTTTCGGGCCGGGTAAGATTGAGCGGGCAAAGCCCGCATGCGATTCATTTGTTTGGGGCTCTGCCCCAAGCCCCGCGGTATTTAAGGCCAAAGAGAGAAACAGGGAGAGACGGTATGCGTGGTATTCTGAGTATCTTGTTTGTGGTGATGGCGGGTGCAGGTGCGGCGCAGCAGGCGGCGGATGCCGTCGCCCCCGAAGCACCGGGGGCCGGGGCGTTTGTAGGCCTGCCCACCGAGATCGCGGCGGCTCTTGAGGCAAAAGAAGCTGGTGTGCCGGTGGTGGCCACTGACTGGATGTTGGCAGCAGCGAACCCACATGCGGTCAAGGCGGGCGCCGATGTTTTGGCTGCGGGCGGCACGGCGGCGGATGCGCTGGTTGCGGTGCAGGTAATCTTGGGTTTGGTAGAGCCACAGTCCTCTGGTTTGGGGGGTGGGGCGTTTCTGGTCTGGTACGATGCGGAAAGCGGCGCTGTGACCACGCTGGACGGGCGCGAAACCGCACCTCTGGCGGCAACGCCCACGCTGTTTCAGGATGAAAACGGCGAGCCATTGAAGTTTTTTGATGCGGTGGTCGGGGGACGGTCTGTCGGCACGCCGGGTACGCCCGCGCTTTTGGCAGAGGTCCACGCGCGCTGGGGTAATCAGGATTGGGCGTCGCTCTTGCAGCCGGGCATTGATCTGGCCGAGGCGGGTTTCACCGTGTCGCCGCGCTTGGCGGCCTTGGTCGAGGGGGATCAGGAGCGGCTGAGTTCGTCCGGTATCACAGCCTCCTATTTCATGCCTGATGCGGACGTGATTCAGTCGGGCAATACGCTGAAAAATCCAGCCTATGCCGAAACATTGCGGGCATTCGCTCGCGACGGCGCTGGGGTTTTCTACGGGGGGCAGATCGGGCGTGACATCGTTGCCACCGTGCAGGGGGCATCTGGGAATCCAGGGGTGCTGTCCGAAGTGGACATGTCGATTTACCGGGTGAAAGAGCGCCCGGCGGTCTGCGCACCCTACCGGGGCTACGAGGTATGTGGCATGGGACCGCCGTCTTCGGGGGCGGTAGCTGTGGGGCAGATCCTGATGGGGCTGGAACCTTATGATCTGAGCGCCGGGCCACAGGATGCGCAGGTGCGGCGGCTGATCGGGGACGCAGGGCGTTTGGCATTTGCCGACAGGGGGCGGTATCTGGCCGACAGCGACTATGTGCCGGTGCCTGTCACCGGGTTGTTGGACCCGTCCTACATGTCCGAACGCGCGTCGGCGCTGGAAGGGGATATGGCGCTTGAAGAGGTGTCGGCGGGCAATCCGACGTTTGACCATGCGCTGTTATGGGCGGACGATGACAGTATCGAATTTCCCTCGACCTCGCATGTTTCCATTGTGGACGCTGCGGGCAATGTCGCGTCCATGACCACAACGATCGAGAATGCGTTCGGCTCTCGCTTGATGGTGGGTGGGTTCTTGTTGAACAATGAACTGACGGATTTTTCGTTTCGCACGCACCGGGATGGGGTGCCGATCGCCAATCGGTTGGAGCCGGGCAAAAGGCCGCGTTCCTCAATGGCACCGACAATCGTGCTGAAAGACGGCAAGCCGGTGCTGGCGGTGGGCAGCCCCGGTGGCAGCCGGATCATCGGCTATGTGGCCCAGACCATTGTCGGGGTGATCGACTGGGGGCTTGATGTCCAGCAGGCGGTCAGCGTCCCGCATGCAGTGAACCGGTTTGGCGCCTATGACCTTGAGGAAGGTACTTCCGCAGCAGAGCTTCAAGACCAGCTTGTGGCGCTGGGCTATGACGTAAATACGCGTGCGTTGACATCGGGACTGCATGTGATCGCCATTGGCGATGATCTGCGCGGCGGTGCCGATCCGCGCCGCGAGGGTATCGCCTTTGGGCAATAAATCGATAGAACACCGGCACGGGACGGGCCGGTGCGCGGGCAGGGCCTGCAGATGAGGAGGAGGACGTCATGGCAGATGGCGGGGCGCTGATGCGCAATGAAGAGGGCATTCAAGCTGCCCTTGGTGTGTTGAAACAGCAGTTTGGAGAGCGGTTCCAGACCGGGCATTCCATCCGCGAGCAGCATGGACACACCACCACTTGGATACCCAACCAGATGCCGGATGGCGTGGTCTTTGCCAAGTCGACGGCTGAGGTCAGCGAGATCGTCAAGGTGTGCGCCACGCATGGTGTGCCGATCATCGCCTATGGCACCGGCACCTCTCTTGAAGGTCATGTAAATGCCCCGGCGGGCGGTATCTCTATTGACGTGAGCCATATGGACAGCGTGCTTGAGGTCAACGCGGGCGATCTGGATTGCCGGGTGCAGCCGGGTGTCACACGCGAGGCTTTGAACACCTATCTGCGCGATCAGGGTCTGTTCTTTCCGATTGATCCGGGGGCGAACGCATCGTTGGGCGGGATGGCGGCGACCCGTGCCAGTGGCACGAACGCGGTGCGCTATGGCACGATGAAGGACAACGTGCTGAGCGTCGAGGCGGTGATGGCGGACGGGTCGATCATCCGCACGGCGTCGCGGGCGCGCAAATCCTCGGCGGGTTATGACCTGACGCGGCTGATGGTCGGCTCCGAAGGTACGCTTGGTATCATTACCGAGATCACCCTGCGCCTGCAGGGCATTCCCGAAGCGATTTCGGCGGCGTGCTGTTCTTTCCCAAGCGTCGAGGCAGCATCCAAGACCGTAATGGCGGTGATCCAATACGGTCTGCCCGTGGCGCGGATCGAGTTGCTGGACACGCTGGTGGTGAAAGCGCTCAACAATTATTCGAAACTGGACCTGCCGGAAGGGCCGCTTTTGCTGCTGGAATTCCATGGGTCAGATGCAAGTGTGGCCGAGCAGGCGGAGACCTTTGGTATGCTGGCCGAAGAGGAAGGCGGCACCGGCTATCAGGCAACCGCAACGCTGGAGGAGCGCAACAAGCTGTGGCAGGCGCGGCACGATGCCTATTGGGCGATGCTGGCGCTGCGGCCCGGCTGCAAGGCGGTGGCGACAGATGTCTGCGTGCCGATCTCGCGGCTGGCCGAAGCGGTGACCGCATCGGAGGCCAAGGCGAATGAGCTGGGCTTGATTGCCCCCGTGGTGGGGCATGCGGGTGATGGGAATTTCCATGCCTCGCTGCTGCTGGATATGGAGAATGCCGAGGAAGTTGCAAAGGCGGAACACTTTGTCAGCTGGCTGAACGATATGGCGATCTCCATGGACGGCACCTGCACGGGCGAACACGGGATCGGGCAGGGCAAGCGGCCCTATCTGGTCAAGGAATTGGGCGCAGACACGATTGCGGTGATGGGTGCGATCAAGAAAGCGCTCGATCCGCAGAACATCATGAACCCCGGCAAAATACTGGCTGACTGACATGCTGGGCGCACGCGCGGATCTTGCAACCCATGAGGTGACGAACCAGCCGCCTGCGCGGGGGGATCTGGATCTGTGGTCAACGGATGTTGCGCTGCGTGAGAATGCGGAACGTGGCGGCGCGGATGCGGCGGCGCTGGCAGATTACGGCAAGGCGATGGGCGCGGACGCTACGCGCGAGGCAGGGCGGCAGGCCAACCGGCACACCCCGGAACTCAAGCTGTTTGACAGCGGCGGGCGGCGGCTTGACGAGGTGTCTTTCCATCCGTCCTACCATGACCTGATGCGCCTTGGCATCGGTGCTGGCTATTCCGCCATCGCCTGGGAAAGCGGGCAGGGCGGACATGTGGCGCACGCAGCAATGGTCTATCTCGCCTCTCAGGTTGAGCCGGGGCATTGCTGCCCGATGACGATGACGTATGCGGCAGTCCCGGCCCTTGCAGCCTCGGACGGGGTGCCTGCGGTCTGGCAAGAGAAGCTTGTGTCGCGGGAATATGACCCAAGCATAAAGCCCATCGCGCAGAAGGCAGGCGCGACGCTGGGCATGGCGATGACCGAAAAACAGGGCGGGTCGGACGTGCGCGCGAATACCACGGTGGCGACGCGGGACGCGGAAGGCTGGCGGCTGACCGGACACAAGTGGTTTTGCTCGGCGCCGATGTCGGACGGATTCCTGACGTTGGCGCAGACCGGCAACGGGATCAGTTGCTTTCTGGTGCCGCGTTGGCTGGAGGATGGGCGCAATCCGATCCACATCATGCGGCTGAAGGACAAGCTGGGCAACCGGGCCAATGCCTCGTCCGAGATCGAGTATCACGGCACCTTTGCCTATCTTCTGGGCGAGGAAGGGCGCGGGGTACAGGCGATCATCGAGATGGTTCATCACACCCGGCTGGATACGGCGATGGCCCCTGCTGGCCTCATGCGCGCGGCGCTGGGCGAGGCGCACCACTGGTGCGCACATCGCACGGCATTTCAGAAACGCCTGATTGATCAACCGCTGATGGCCCGCGTGCTGGCCGATCTGGCGCTGGATTGGGAGGGTGCGCTGGCGCTGGGCCTGCGGGTCGCGCGGGCTTTTGACGGAACCGCACCGGAAGACCGCGCTTTTGCTCGGATCGCGGTCGCGCTGGCAAAGTTCCTGTCGAACAAACGCTGCGGCTGGGTCATCGCAGAGGCGATGGAAGCGCTGGGCGGCATGGGTTACGTCGAGGACACGCCGCTGCCGATGCTGTATCGTGAGGCACCGCTGAACGGGATTTGGGAAAGGTCGGGCAATGTGATCTGCCTTGATATCCTGCGCACGCTTGGGCGCGAACCTGCGGCAGCAGAGGCGTTGCAGGCGGAACTGTCGACCGCCACCGGGACGGATGCGCGATTTGATGCGGCACTTAAACAACACCGCGACCGTTGGCCTGCCCTTCCGGAGGAGGCAGAGGCGCGCTGGTTCGCGGAGCGTACCGCGACCTTGCTGACGGCCGCGATCCTGATCCAGTCTGCGCCTGCTGCTGTTTCGGATGCCTACGTGGCCACCCGTGTCGCCGGGGAACGCGGTCAGATTGCAGGCGCGATCAGCGCTGTCGATACCGATGCCATCCTCGCACGGCTCGCAACAGCGCCCTGAGCGGCACAAGGTCGGTTTTCTGACATGACCTGTCGGACCTTGCGAGCGGATTCTCGCGCCGGGGACTAAAACGATCCCAAACGCGCAAAGGATTCTGTGACATGAAAACGCAAGTCAAAGCATTGGTCGTGGGCGGCGGTGCCGTGGGCACCTCGATTGCCTATCATCTGGCGAAAGCGGGCTGGGATGACGTCATGCTGCTTGAGCGGGACGAGCTGACCTCGGGCTCCACCTGGCATGCGGCGGGATTGCTGCCCTATTTCAACATGTCCTACGCGACGACCCACATCCACGATTATTCCATCAAGTTCTACAAGACGCTTGAGGAAGAGACCGGGCTGAACGCCGGTTTTGCCGTGGTGGGCAACCTGCGCATGGCACAGACGGATGAGCGCATGGATGAATACATGCTCTATGCTTCAACGGCTGAGACATGCGGCGTGCCCTACACCTTCATGACGCCTGATGAGATCAAGGCGAAATGGCCGCTGATCCGCACCGAAGACTTGAAGGGCGCGCTGTATCACCAGACGGACGGCTATATTAACCCCGCCGATGTGACGATGGCGATGGCCAAGGGCGCACGCCAGCGCGGCGTGATGATCGAGCGCAAGTGGCAGGCAGATGCGTTCCACTGGAACGGCGAGGCTTGGGAGGTGACCTGCACCAAGATGGCGGAGAAGGGCGGCAACCTCGTGCCGACCGAAGAGCAGGTGGTGATCACCGCCGAACACGTCGTCACCGCAAGCGGTAACCACGCGCAGCGCACCGCGCAGATGCTGGGCATCAAGATGCCCGCGATCCCGGTGGAGCACCAGTTTATCGTGATGGATCAGGACCCCGAACTGGTGAAATGGCGCAAGGAGGATGGCAATCCTGAGCATCCCGTCATCCGCGATGCCGATGCGCAAAGCTATGTGCGCGAGGAACGCGGCGGCTGGATTTTGGGCGTTTATGAGAAAGATGCGCCCGCACGCTTCGAATACGGCGTGCCTGACAGCTTCCGTGCGGACCTCTTCCAGCTCGATCTGGAGCGGATCGAGGACCAGTATGCCGCGATGATCCATCGCGTGCCGTCCTGCGAGGAATGCGGCCTGAAGGATGATTTCAACGGCCCGATTTGCTATACGCCCGATGGCAACCCGCTGGTTGGGCCGGCACCGGGCCTGCGTAACATGTGGCTGGCCGAAGGGTTCTCCTTCGGGATCACGGCGGCGGGCGGCACCGGCTATTACCTTGCTCAATTGATGGTCGAGGGCGAGGCCGAGATCGACATGGCATCGCTTGACCCCAAGCGCTATGGCGACTGGATGACGACCGAGTTTGCCGCGCGCAAGAACGAGGAAGCCTACGAACACGTCTACATCCTGCACCATCCGGATGAGGAACGGCCTGCCTGCCGTCCCTTGCGGACCTCGCCCGCCTACGACCGTCAGGCGGCCCGTGGGGCGCAGTTCGGCTGGGTGAATGGCTGGGAACGGCCCAACTATTTCGCGCCCAAAGGTTTCTCGGACCACGACAGCCGGTCTTTCCGCCGTGGTGGATGGTGGGAGTATGCCGTGGAAGAGGCCAGGGCGATCCGCGAGGGCGTTGGCCTGATCGACGCGACAGCCTTTACCAAGCATCTGGTCAAGGGGCCGGGGGCGACCGCTTTCCTTGACTGGTTCACCTGCAACAAGTTGCCCTCTGTCGGCCGCATCAATCTGACCTATGCGCTGACCGGGCATGGCACGACGCGCACCGAATACACCATCGTGCGGCTTGCGCCGGACGAATACTATCTGGTCAGCGCAGGCGCATGGACCGCCTACGACAGCGACTACCTGCGCAAGGCGATCGAGGACAAGGCACCCGAGTTCGGCTATATCGAATGCCACGACGTGACCACGCAATGGGGTGTTTTCGCCATTGCCGGGCCCAAGTCGCGCGATGTGCTGAACGAGATCGTCAAGGACGCCGATCCGTCCACCGTTCTGAGCAACAAGCGTTTCCCCTGGTTGACCATGCGCAACATCGAACTGAGCATGTGCCCGGTGCGTGCGATTCGCGTTGCCTATACCGGAGAGCTGGGTTGGGAGTTGCATCACCCCATCGAGATGCAGAACTACCTTTTCGATCAGCTTGTGAAAGCAGGTGAGCCGCACGGTATGAAGCTGGTCGGCGCGCGGGCGCAGAACTGGCTGCGTCAGGAGAAATCCTATCGCGCCTTCGGCACCGAACTGGGCCGCGATGCCACGCCGCTTGAGGCCGATCTGCCGCGCTTTGTCGATATGTCCAAGGACTTTCACGGCAAGCAGGCGATGGCCGATCACGGGATCAACGCGAAATGTGTGACCGTCCTGATCGACGGGCCAGATGACGCTGACCCATGGGGGCGCGAAGTGTTGTACGTGGGCGATGAGCGCACAGGCCGCCTGACCTCGGGTGGCTATTCCGTTGCGTTCGGCAAATCCATCGGCATGGGCTATGTGAAGCCGGACCATGCCGTGGTAGGCCAAAAGCTGAAGGTCAAGATGTTTGACCAGCTTTGGGACGCCGAGATTGTGGAGGACAGCCCCTATGATCCGAAAAACGAACGCATCCGGATCGACGGGTAACATGTTCCGCGCCGTCCCCTTGATCGGGGCGGCGCTTTGTCTTGCGCTGGCGTTGTGGGTGGCGCGGTCTGCGGATGATCCGCTGACACATACTGCGCAGAGTTACGCTGCCGATATTGCGACCAAGGCGGCGGCCACCTATGTGACCCTGCGTGCGCTGAACGCCGTTCTGTCGACCGCGCAGGAATTCGAGGTCGGCGTCACCATCATCGCATCGGGCACCGCCCAGCCGCTCAAGATACTGGAGCCAGTGGATGATACCATCGAACGCATCGCCGGACTGGTCTTTGGGATCATGGTGGCGACCGGGGTTCTGGCCGTGGCGCTGGGGCCGGTCAGTGCTGTCGGGCTGACGCTGTTGGGGCTTGGTCTGGTAATCGCCGCATTCAGCGCGCGGCGCGTGATGTCACGACGTCTTGCGTGGTACGGCGGGTTTCTGGGCCTTGCCTTGCCGTTGGGGCTGACGCTGGCCGCGCCTTTGGCCGGGTTCCTGACTGAAACCACCTACCAGCGCAATCTGGCTGTGGTGACGGAGATCACGCAATCGGTGGGCGGGACAAACATCGTCGATGGTGAGCAGGTCGCCGACCTTGGTCTGAATGACTATCGCAAAATCGGCACCAATGTCTGGCAGCGTGCGGATGAGCTGATCAGCGGGCTGGTCGCGATGTTCGGTGTCTATGTCTTTCGCATCTTTATTCTGCCGTTGCTTTTGATCGGTGGCATGTTCTTTGCAGTCCGGTCGCTCGCACGGGGCGCACCCGGTCAGGCCTGAGCCGCGCAAACCTGCAACGCCGCACCAGTTTGTGCGCAGAGAAGGCTAGGATCGCCTGCCGTCCACGCATACGGTGGCGCCAGAAGGAGACATCATGGCGAACCAGCCGCTTAAAGGGATCGCCCGGCTTGCTGCCGCATGGCGCAATTCCCGTGCCGGATTTCGCGATATCTGGCAGGGTGAGGAAGCGTTTCGTATGGAAATGATCCTCTGGATCGTTTCCATCCCGGTTGCCTTCGTCCTTGCTGACAGCGTGTTTCAGGCCGCAATTCTGATCGCCGCGGGGCTGCTGCTTTTGATTGTCGAGGTACTGAATTCCGCCATCGAAGCGGTGGTGGACCGCATCGGCGCTGAACGCCATGACCTGAGCCGGATGGCCAAGGACCTTGGATCACTTGCCGTGCTGCTGGCATCCTTGCTGCTGGGTTTGCTCTGGCTGGCCGCGCTCTGGCAGAGGGTCTTTGCCTAACGCGCCCGGCGGATCACCCAATCGTTCCAGTCGGCGCGGCTGCCGTTGAAAGCATTCAGATCAACCTCGCCCGTGATGCCGGGAATGATGCCGGTGGCCGAGTATTGCCAAAAGCGCCACGGCTGACCCGGATAGGCCTCGCGCGGGGTCTTGGCGGTGGTACGCAGCCAGAACTCATAACCCCGGAACCGACCCAGACCGTTGTCCTCGTAGAATTTTGGCGTGGTATAGATGATTGGCCGCTGGCCATAATGCGCCTCGACCAGACGGAGCCAAACACGCATCTGACGACGTACTTCTGCCGCCGGGGGCCTGACCGTGGCGCAGGTGGGGGAAAACGGGTTCCACTCCATGTCCAGCACGGGGGGCAGGCTGCCCGGCACGCGCGGTACGTTGCGGATGAACCAGCGTGCCTGCACGTCTGCCGCAGTGCAGAAGTAATAAAAGTGATAGGCCCCGCGCCAGACGCCTGCGCGGCCCGCGCCGCGCCAGTGATCCTTGAACTTGGGGTCCAACAGATCGCCGCCCTCGGTCGCCTTGATGAAGGCAAAGTTCACGCCGTTGGCGCGGGCGATGTTCCAATTAACAGTGTTCTGAAACCGTGCGGCGTCGATCCCGTGAACCGCAAATCGCGTGGGTTTCGGATTGGCGAAATCCACCGGATCCGCGTCGCGGAAGTTGGGCGCGAACAGCACACCGGGTTCGGCAGGCGGCCGATCCCCGCCGCCGCCACAGGCAGCAAGGGCAAGCAGGCAAAGACCGATGAGCGCGCGTTTCAATGTCATGATGCAGGCTTGCGTGCGACGAAGGCGAGGTTGTTGGCGGGCATCTCATGTGGGGCATCGACGCGCAGTCCGGCGTTCTCCAGCCAACCTGCCATGTCTGAGGTATCCTTGTAGCCGATCGCCGGATCAGCGGTGCGCAGCTGCGCGTCAAACCGTTTGTCGCCGTCGCTCGTCAGCTCCCCATCGCGCGAAAACGGACCGTATAAGACCAGCACGCCGCCAGATGCCAGCGCCTGCGCGGCCTCTGCGATCAGCGTCAGCGCCTCGTTCTCACCGATCAGGTGCAGCAGGTTGATCAGCAGGATCATGTCCTTGGGGCCGTGGTCAGTGGACCATCCGGCCTGTGTTGCATCCAGATTCAGGGCGGGAGCCACATTGTCGAGCCGGGCGTCGGCCACATAGGCGTCAATGCTGCGCAGCCTGTCCGGATCGATATCTGTGGGGTGCCAGCGTAGCCTCGGCATTGCTGCGGCAAATGCGCTAACGTGCTGGCCGGTGCCACTTGCGATCTCAAGTGCGGTGCCCTGCGCGGGCGCTACTTGCGCAAGAAACGCAGCGAGAGCGGCGGCATTGCGTGCGGCTGCGGGGGCATGAAGCTTTGCGCCTTCCACGGCCTCGGCAACGCTTGCGGTCGAGGGCAGCGTGCGGGTCATTCCCGCAGCCTGTCGGGGGTCAGCTGGGCCACGATATGATCGGGCAGCGCAGGGCTGCGTCCCATCGTCAAGTCCGCCACCAGTTGCGATGCGGCAGGTGAGGTTTGAAACCCATAGCCACCCTGACCGGCAGACCAGATGAAATCAGGATCTTGCGGATCGGGGCCCAGCACCAGCGCCCGGTCGGGCGAAAAGCTCCGCAGCCCTGCCCAGGAGGCCAGCATGCGCGTGACCGGAACCGTCACCATCGCCTCGTAGCGTGCGATGCCTTCGGCCAGCGTCATGTCATCGGCCCAGGCATCGTGCGGCTCAACCGGGTCTTCGTCGGCAGGGGAGACGATCAGCGCACCCGCGTCGGGCTTGGCATACCATGTCTCGCCCACGCCAAAGAACATCGACCAGTTGCACACGTCATGGCCGTCGGGTGCCTGAATGCGTGCCATGGATCGCCGATGCGGGATGATGCCAAGGGGGGCGATGCCCGCCATCTTGGCGACGCTATCCGCCCATGCGCCCGCGGCATTGACCACCTTGGGCGCGTTATAGGTGCTGTCGCCCGCCACGACCTGCCAACCGGTCCCGGTCCGACTGATGGCCGTGACGGGGGATTTTGTAACGACCTCTCCGCCGTTTGCCCGGATCAGCCGGATGAAATCCTGCATCAGCCGGTCTGTATCAATGTCGAACGCATCCGCGTGATATCCCGCAAAGGCCAGCCGGTCGCGGTTCAGGATCGGCACCAGTTCCAACGCCCGATCAAGGCTGATTTCATCCGCGCCCAGGGTCTCGGCATCGGTCTCGAACGCCGGCCGCTCATCCGCCTGCGCAAGTATGAGAAAGCCGCGCTGGGTCAGGTATCCGCCGTTGGCTTCAAAGAGATAGGACTTGCTGGCAGTATTCAGGGCAACGGTGCTGGGCAGCCCATAGTTTTCCTCATACAGCGCGGCAGAACGGCCGGAGGCGTGATACCCGGTGCTGGATTCCTGTTCCAGCACGGTGACCTTTGCGTCGGCAGACAACCGTGCCGCCGCTGACAACCCGGCGATGCCGCCTCCTATGACGATGATATCGGTCAACTTTGTTCTTCCAGCCGGTCCGTCGCTGGCGGCGGCGTGGTCGACAGGGCCGTGATGCGTTCATAGAGCGCTGGCGACATCTCAAAGGTCAGTGCATCCAGCGATGGTTGTAATTGTTCGAGTGACCGGCCCGAGATGATCGGGCTAGGCCCGGTGGGGTGCCCGGCGGCCCATGCCACGGCCAATGTTGCGGGATGCATGCCGATTTCGGCCCCCAGCGTGGTCAGGTCAGCGGCCGTCTTGTGCATCGCCTCAACCCCGTATCGCGCCGCATAGCGGTCATCCTCGGACAAGCGCCCCGCGCCGCCCTGAGCGTACTTGCCTGTCAGCAATCCGCCGCCGAGCGGTGAATAGGGCGCAACCAGAATGTCCAGATCATCAGCCATATCCAGGATTTCGACCTCGGCCTGCCGTTTCACCAGATTGTACATCGGCTGGATCACCGCAACGCTCAGATCAAATTTGGCTGCGATATGCGCCGCCTTGACGGTTTGCCACGCGGAAAAGTTGGACAGGCCGATGTACCGGATGTGGCCCTTGTTCTTGAGATCCGCGAAAGCCTGAAAGCTTTCGCGCATATCCGTGTCGGGATCAAAGCGGTGCAGATACAGCACGTCGAGCGTATCCAGCTTCATCCGCTGCCGTGAGGTTTCAGCGGTCGTCAGGATGTTTTCGCGCGTCGCCCCGCCAGAGTAGGCGGCCTTGGTTGCGATGATCAGGTCGTCGCGCCGATCCCCCAGAAACGATCCCAGCAGAGTTTCCGACGCGCCCTCGGTATAGATGTGGGCGGTATCAAAATGGGTGATGCCCGCCTCGACACAGGCCTCGAACATCGCGCGCGACTGTGCCTCGTCGGCGCGGCCCCCGAATTGCATGGTGCCAAAGGCAAGACGGCTGGCGGATACGCCGCTGGGGCTGGTGAGAGTCTGTTTCATACATCGATTGGTGCCATGCTGCGCAAACCGGCGCAATCGGGCAGGGGCAAAAATTCGCCAATTTGCGGGATTGTAGCGAGCGCTACAATAGACTATGAAAGTTTGTAGCAATTGCTACATGAAAGGGAAGAACTCATGACACATCCTAATATCAGGCTGAGCCAGCCACAGATCGTCGTATTTCTTCTTTATGGGGTTGCTGGATGGTTTGCTGCCGCCATTTTGCTCCGATTTCTGGGCCCAACCGGAATTTACGAAGGCGGTCTGCGCGTGCTGACCTACCTGCTGATCATCCCCGGCACGGTGCCGGTGGTTTGGTTGGCGGGAAAACTTGCAAAGGCGCAGCCCGGGCAGCTTTTCATCGGCTTTTCCCTCAGTTCTGCCATGGCAACGCTCTGTGACGGTATTGCGCTGGCGTGGTCTCCTGCGCTTTACGGTGCGACGATTGAATTGCACGCTGGCGCCGGTGCGATGATACTTTGGGGTATCGGGGTCGGCATCTTTCTGGGTTACGTGATGGACCGGGCCTAGATCAGCTCGCGCACAAGATCCTGCATGCCGACGCTTTTCAGAACGATCACGCCTTCCAGCCCGATCATGATCTCGGTCGCTTCCTTGCGGCGCAGGTCCGGGTCAGAGGTGGCAAGCTGGCTGTCGATCCATTGGTGAAATCCGCGTCCAAGCGCCTGACCAACCTGTACAAAGCCCGGTTCCTGCCGTGCAGCCCGCGCTGCCAGATCAAGCCACAGCCGCAGAAACGGCCAGATTTCATCCGATAATACCACTGCATCCAACTGGGCATGCAGTGCATCCTTGCGCAATTTCTTTTCCGTTCGTCGCGCTTCAAGCGCGGCGGTCAGTTGCCCGGCCAAGAGGCCTAGCGTTTCGGAAATGATCTGATCCTTGTCCTTGAAATAATACAGCAGCATCCGGTCGCTTTGATCCGCCGCCTTGGCCATCGCGCGAAGCGATGCCGCTTCAAGACCTTCCGACAGAATAAAGCCTGCGATACGCTCAAGGATCGCGTCGCGCTTGCTCACCTCAGCAGTTACCTTGCTCCACTGCGCGTTGGTAGGCCGGCCGCGCCTGCATTTCCTTGACAAAAGACGCGAGCGCCGGGAAGTCATCCGCACGTCCCATGCGTATGGCAATTTCGGCCGGGAAGCTCAGCATGATGTCCGCCGCTGAAAGCTGATCCATCACGAAGTGTCCTGATGGCCGCAAAAGCCCGTTCATATAGCTGAAATGACTGTCGAGTTCCCCTTGAATGCGCGGGTGCAGGGGCGCACCGGCGTCGCCCAAGCGACCCACGTAGAGGTTCAGCAGAATGGGCGTCATGGCCGAACCTTCGGCGAAATGCGTCAGTTCCAGATGACTGATGTAGGCGTCGGTGCCCTGATCCGGGATCATCTGGGGCGCAAAGCGCTGGCACAATACCTCGACGATCGCGCCGCTTTCCGTAATCAGCCGCCCGTCAAGTTCGATCATCGGCGACTTGCCCAAAGGATGGATGTGCAAAAGCTCTGGCGGGGCGAGGTTGGTCACGGAGTCGCGCTCGTAATGGACGACATCGTAGGACTCTCCGGTTTCCTCCAACAGCCAGAAAATACGGTGCGAGCGGGAGCGGTTCAGGTGATGGAGTTTGATCATGGGAATGGCTTTCCTTGCTAGGTTCGTGCCAGTCTATCTTGTGCGGCGACAAAGGAAAGGCAGCGACGATGATCATTCAGGACAAGGCTGACCTCAAGGGCACAAAGCGCGATGCGTCCGGGCCGGGGTGGACGTCGCTGCGGCTTCTCGTGCGCTCTGACGGAATGGGGTTTTCCATGACCGAAACGGAGGTCCTGCCGGGGGCCGTCCTGCAACTGCACTACAAGCACCATGTTGAGGCGTGCTATTGCATCGCGGGCGAGGGGACGGTTGTCGAGGTGGAAACCGGTGTGCGCCATGATATACGCCCCGGTGTCCTTTATGCGCCGAATGCCCATGACCAGCACGAAGTTCATGTGCCATCAGACGGTCAGGCCCTCCGGCTTGTCTGCGTCTTCTCTCCCGCGCTTGAAGGGACCGAGGTCCATGGACCCGATGGCAGCTATCCGCACCCAGACGCCTGACACACCGACAGGCCCTCTGAAACCAGGTTTCATGCACAGCCATGACAAAGATCAAAACGCGGTTGTGATCGCAGGGTAAAATTCCCGCATGTTTCACCACGCTCTGCCGCTGCAGAGCCCTCAGATTTTTGATCCGCGATGAACGCCGCGGTGCGCCGGATGCAGATATGTTTACCAGAAAATGCAGCCGATCCGCGCGCGACCTGTACTTTGCGGTCCCAAAGGAGAACGCCAATGATGCGCCTAATCACCACCATCGTTTTTGCTGCTGTGCTGGCAGGATGCACGGTACAGACCAATGCAACACGCACTGGCCCCTCCGGCATTGAGATCCGGCTCGTCGAGGGACAGAACTGTTATCTGAACCGGTGCTTTTACTATAACCGCGCCCGCAACAGGGTGCAGATCCAGGGCCGTATCTGGGTGCGCGCAGGAAGCGTCGGACCCTACGTCAGCCCCGCGACTTTCCAGACGATGTATCTAAAAGCCCTCAGGGCGCCGGAGCGTGGCAGCGGACGCAGCAGTCGCCGCTAAAAAGAAAGGCCCCCGCCTGAACGGCGGGGGCCCTCATCACTCGAAGCCGTGACCGCTTATTGCGGGATGTCGCCCTCAATCCCTTCGACATAGAAGTTCATGCCGGCCAGCGTGCCATCATCGGCGGTTTCGCCTTCGGCAAGGAAGGGTGTGCCGTCCTGCTTGTTCAGCGGTCCGGTAAAGGCGTGGTATGATCCGTCGGCAAGTGATGCCTTCAGCGCCAGCGCTTCTGCCTTCACGTCCGCAGGTACCGCATCGGAAATCTCACCGATGCCGACCATGCCAGCACCGATACCGTCCCATGTGTCCGTGCTTGTCCATGTGCCATCCATCACCGCCTTGGTGCGTGCGATGTAGTAAGGTGCCCAGTCGTCAATGATCGAGGAAACCCGTGGGAACGGCGCGTACTGGCTCATGTCAGAGGCCTGACCAAAGGTCACGACGTTGCCCGCTTCCTGTGCGGCCGCCTGTGGGGCGGTGGAATCGGTGTGCTGCAACACGACGTCAGCACCCTGTTCGATCAGAACCTTGGCCGCGTCCGCTTCTTTTGCAGGGTCAAACCATGTGTAGGCCCAGACGATTTTGAACTGAACGTCGGGGTTCGCCTTGCGCGCGTGGATAAAGGCAGAGTTGATGCCACGGATCACTTCGGGGATCGGGTAGGAGCCGATGTAGCCGATGATGTTCGACTTGGTCATCTTGCCCGCGATGTGGCCCTGAATGGCGCGGCCTTCGTAGAAACGTGCCGAATAGGTGCTCACGTTGTCCGCGCGCTTGTATCCCGTCGCGTGCTCGAACTTCACATCCGGGAATTTCTTGGCGACATTGATTGTCGGGTCCATGTAGCCGAAGGACGTGGTAAAGATCAGGTCGGCACCGTCCAGCGCCATCTGTGTCATCACACGCTCACTGTCGGGGCCTTCGGCCACGGATTCAACAAATACTGTTTCGACCTTGTCGCCGAATTCTTCCTCGACCGCCAGGCGGCCCTTGTTGTGCTCATACGTCCAGCCGCCATCGCCGATAGGACCGACAAAGACAAAGCCAACCTTGGTTTTTTCGTGGCCGTCGGCCATTGCCGTTGTGGCCAGACCCAGTGCGAGCGCCGCACTTGTCAGCAGTTTGGTGAGTTTCATTTCATTCCCCATGATATCGCCCTTGACCGGGCGTTTGCAGATTTGGCCCCTAGCTTGAGGCGTGGAAAGTCCGGCCAAGACATGCCGGTGCGGCAGACTTGTCCCGGCTCAGGATCACCAGAACGATGATCGTGATCAGATAGGGCGACATTGCCAGATACTCCACCGGAATAGCAACGCCTGCGCCCTGCAGATTGAGCTGTAGCTGCGTGATGCCGCCAAAAAGATAGGCACCCAGCAAGAGCCGCCAGGGCTTCCAGGAGGCAAAGACCACCAGCGCCAGCGCGATCCAGCCCACACCGGCGGTCATCCCTTCGGTCCACTGTGGCACGCGAATGAGACTGATGTAGGCGCCGCCCAGCCCTGCACAGGCCCCGCCGAACATGATGGCCAGCGTGCGGATGCGCACGACCTTGTAACCGAGCGCATGCGCCGCATCGTGGCTTTCCCCAACCGCGCGCAGGATCAGACCCGCACGGGTGAATTTCAGGACGGCCCAAGTGGCGGCGACAAGCGCGATACCGAGGTAGAGGATGATGTCATGGGTAAACAGAATAGGCCCGATGACGGGGATATCCGCCAGCGGGCCGAAGTTGATATCCGGCAGACGCGGCGGCTTGATCCCCACGTAGGACTGTCCCATCAGCGCCGACAGCCCCAGCCCGAAAAGCGTGAGCGCAAGACCCGAGGCGACCTGATTTGCGAGCGCGACTTGAGTCAGGAAGACAAAAAGCAAGCTCAGTGCCGCCCCCCCGGCAGCAGCGGCGGCAAATCCCAACATGGGTGATCCTGTCTCTACCGCCGTGGCAAAACCACAGATCGCCCCGGTGATCATCATCCCCTCGACGCCCAGATTCAGCGTGCCCGATTTTTCGACCACCAGCTCTCCGATGGCGGCAAAGATCAACGGCGTCGCGGCGACAAGGAAGCCTGCAACAAAGAGGATCGGGTTGATGGCGGAAAGGTCCATGTTTCAGCCTTCCATTCAATAATTAAGGGAGATCGGTGTGGCTATCGCGCAGCTCAACGCGAAAGCGGCGACCTTGGCGTGAGCAAAGGGCGTAATCGGTTCCTGTTTCGGATTATCCTTGTCAGGTTTTCTGAGTGTGTCTTTCGCTGTTTCAAAAAACCATTCCAGAATGATCTCTGCAAAGAAATATGCTGCTCCGACAATTAATGCACCGAGACCTACCAAGAGCGGCAGGCTCGCAATCCCAACAATAAATGGGAATAAGAATCCGACGACAGCGAAAAGCAGAATATAGAGCAATTGCCTGCCCGGGATAGAAGTAAGCCACTCCATCACGCCACCTCCGCCCGGCCAAACCGCAGCCGGTAGTTCGTCAGCACATCCAGCGCCAGCAGGAAGAACAGCAGCATCCCCTGGAACACCTGTATCGCCGCCGCAGGCAGTCCCAAATTGCTCTGCGCGATGTCCCCGCCGATGTAGGTCAGCGCCATCAACAGCCCGGCCAACAAAATGCCAATCGGATGCAACCTGCCCAGAAAGGCCACGATAATCGCGGTAAACCCGTAGCCGACGTTGAAATCAATCGTCACCTGACCCGCTGGGCCAGAGACTTCGAACATGCCTGCCAAACCTGCCAACAACCCAGACATGCCAAGACAGAACAACACCAGCCGCACCGGGTTCACACCCGAAAACCGCGCCGCTCTTGGCGCCTCACCGGTGACCCGGATGGCGAATCCAAGGCGATGCTTGGTCAGCAACACATAAGCAAGGATCACCGCAATCATCGCTGCGAGCACACCCCAGTGCATGCCCGATCCTTCAATCAGGTCCGCGTTGAAAGCGCTTGGATACTGCTGCAAATTCCGCGATCCCGGAAAGCCGAAACCTTCGGGGTTTTTCATCAATCCCAATGCCATAGACGCCAGAAACTGTTCCGCCACGTATACCAGCATCAGCGAAACCAGAATTTCGTTGGTCCCGAATTTGACCTTCAGCAATGCCGGGATCATTGCCCAAATCCAGCCGCCCAGCGCCCCCGCCAGCACCATCAACGGAAAGACGTAGAAGGCCTCAAGCGGGTAAAAAGCCAACCCGACGCCCGCGCCGAAAAGTGCGCCCATGATGTACTGGCCTTCCGCCCCGATGTTCCAGATGCCCGCCTTGAATCCAAGGCTCAACCCGATGGCGATCAGCACCAATGGCGCACCCTTGATCAGCAATTGCGGCCGGTAGAAAAATGCGTACTGCCCAAAGAGCGGATCCCAGAAGATCGTCTTGATTGCCACCAGCGGGTCCTTGCCAAGTGCTGCAAACAGCAACCCGCCAAAAACCATGGTGGCGATCACCGCTAACACAGGCGTGGCAAGCGAAAACGCGCGGCTCGGCTGCGGGCGTTTCTCAAGCGCAATCACGCGGCCAACCCCGCTTCATCTTTCCAATACAATTCACGACGCGACCGCTGCCACGGACGGGCCTCCAGCGCAGGCCACCCCGCCCGCTGCCAGCCCTCTGCAGGAACGTGCCCGGGCATCCCGCAAGACGTCTGTCCCCCACGGGCCGCTGCCGACCTCCGCTTAGACATGAGCCACCTCCATTCCGTGTGCACCGCCCATCATCAGCCCGATTTCTTCGACCGTCAGGCCCTGCGCCGGGCGCGGGGAGGACAGCCGCCCCTCGTTCAGTGCGGCGAAGCGGTCCGAGATCTCCATCAACTCATCAAGGTCTTGGGAAATCACCACAAGTGCTGTCCCGTTTTCCGCCAGATCAAGCAGCGCCTGCCGGATCGCCGCAGCGGCAGAAGCGTCGACGCCCCAGGTTGGCTGGTTCACCACCAAGAGATCGGGACGCTGCAGCACCTCGCGCCCGATGACGAATTTCTGCAGGTTTCCGCCCGACAGGGATCGCGCGGCGTTTCCGGGGCCGGGGGTGCGCACGTCGAAGGTTTCGATGATCTTCTCGGCAAAGCGCTGTGCCGCCCCCCAGTCCAGCAACCCGCCCTTTTCCAGCCGTTCCCGTGCGGCTGCCGTCAGCATCGCGTTCTCGGTGAGCGACATATCAGGTGCCGCCGCATGGCCCAAACGTTCTTCGGGCGCACTGAGAATACCCATTGCACGGCGCGGCGTTGGCCCCAAAAGGCTTACATCGCGCTCCTTGAAAACGATCATGCCGGGGCTTGTCAGCATCTCACCCGACAGCGCGGCCAGCAATTCGTCCTGTCCGTTGCCCGCTACACCGCCAATGCCGACAATCTCGCCTGCCCGGACTTCGACATTGATGTCGCGCAGGGGCATCCCGAAGGCGCTGGGCGATTGGGCGGAAAGACCCTTGAGTTCAAGTACCACGTCACCGGGTGTTTTGCCCGCTCGTGTCGGCGTTTGCAGCAGTTTGCCCACCATCATCTCGGCCATGTCGCGGGCCGAGGTCTCGGCTGGCGTGCATTCGCCCACCACCTTGCCCAACCGCAGGATCGTGGCACTGTCGCAAAGCGCGCGAATTTCTTCGAGCTTATGCGAGATATAAAGGATCGCGGTGCCTTCGGCGCTCAACTTACGAAGGGTTTTGAAAAGGATTTCAACCTCTTGCGGGGTCAGCACCGATGTCGGTTCATCCATGATCAAGAGCTTGGGTTCCTGCAGCAGACAGCGGATGATCTCGACCCGCTGGCGTTCACCGGCAGACAGATCGCCCACTACGCGATCGGGTGACAGCGGCAAACCGTAGGTGTCCGAGACGTTCCTGATCTGCTGGCTGAGGTCGCGCAGCTTGGGGGCGTTCTCCATTCCCAGCGCGATATTCTCGGCCACTGTCAGCGCATCAAAGAGCGAGAAGTGCTGGAACACCATGCCCACGCCAGCCGCCCGTGCCGCACGGGGTTCGGCGGGGGCGAAAGGGACGCCGAACATCTGCATGCTGCCTGCATCCGGCTTCACCAGCCCGTAGATCATCTTGACCAGCGTGGATTTGCCAGCGCCGTTCTCTCCCAGCAGCGCATGCACCTCGCCGGGCTGAATGCTTAGCGAAACGTCATCGTTGGCGATGACGCCGGGATAGGCTTTGGTCAGGCCCTTGAGGTCGAGGAGGGGTGTTTCAGTCATCCGAGGGCCACTTGTTTCTGCGGCGCACTATCGGCCACGTTCCTTGTCATGCGCAAGAGCGCTGTCGCGGTTGAATGGGCGATTTCATCGGGATGTTTGCCCTCTGCCGGGTCTCCGATGGGGCAGGTGATGCGTTGAGGATCAAGATGCATGCCGCGCAGGCGTTTTTTAAACCGGGCCCACTTCGTGGCTGAGCCGATGAGGCCACATGAGGCGAAGCCACGTTTGAGCAGGGCGGCGCAGAGGGCAAGGTCAATATCGTGGGAGTAGGTAAAGATCAGATGATGCGCCGCGCGGGGCGCATGGGTTGCAAGGCGCGGCATATCGGCGGTGGGTATCGTGGCGACCGCGCGTGGTACTTGTTGCGGAAAGCGGTCCGCTGCGCTGTCAATCCATATAATGTCGAAGGCCTGCGTAGGCGCGAGGCTGCGGACTACGGCGCGGCCTACGTGGCCTGCGCCCCAGATCCAGAGGTCCCCGCCATGGCCCCGCACCAGCGCCGGGTCGATCCGCTTTGCCCGGACGGCATCGGCAGGTTTGCGCCCCCGGCTATAGCGCAGGCTGACCGCGCCGCCGCAACACTGGCCCAGACCCGGACCCAGCGGCAGCGTTTCCTCGAAACATGCCTGAGCTTCGACCAGCATCCGCCGTGCCGTGGCGATGGCCCGATGCTCGAGCGCGCCGCCGCCGATGGTGCCTTCGCTGCCATGCGCCGTGACACACATCACGGTGCCCGCATCGCGCGGGGCAGAGCCTTGGGTGGCAGTGATCTCAATGCTGATCACACTCATGCGCGTGTCCGTCCGATGGCGGCCAGCACCGCCTCTGCCGTGGCGGGCGCCTGCAAATCGCCATAGCCCGGTCCGCAGGCCGCAACAGCGTCCGAGAGGGCGGAAAAGGCTGAGATGCCCAGCATGAACGGCGGCTCGCCCACCGCCTTGGACCGATAGATGGTCTGCGCCGGGTTGGGCTGGTCCCAGAGGGCGACGTTGAAAACATCCGGCCGGTCCGAACAGGCGGGAATCTTGTAGGTCGATGGTGCATGGGTGCGCAGCACGCCCTTGTCGTCCCAGACCAGCTCCTCGGTCGTGAGCCAGCCTGCGCCCTGCACGAAGCCGCCCTCGATCTGGCCGATGTCGATGGCGGGGTTCAGGGAGGCGCCCGCGTCATGCAGAATGTCGGTGCGCATGATACGGTTCTCACCGGTCAGCGTGTCCAAGACGACCTCGGTGCAGGCGGCGCCATAGGCGAAGTAGAAGAACGGGCGGCCCTTGCCAGCGATCCGGTCCCATTCGATGTCCGGTGTCTTGTAAAATCCCGTAGCCGAGAGCGATACGCGGTTTTCATAGGCCGAGGTGGCGGCCTGGGCAAAGGTGATCTCTTGGCTGCCAATCCGGACCATGCTGTCGGCAAAGGTGATGTCGCGGGTCTGATAGAATTCGGCAAGGTGCTCTTCCATCCGCTTTCGGATTTCATCGCATGCGTTCTTCACCGCCATGCCGTTGAGATCAGAACCGGAGGAGGCGGCGGTGGCCGAGGTATTGGGGACCTTGCCGGTATCGGTGGCAGTGATCTTGATGGCCTCGACAGGTACGCCAAAGCGAGCGGCGGCCACCTGCGCCACCTTCTGGAACAGCCCCTGTCCCATCTCGGTGCCGCCGTGGTTCAGGTGGATTGACCCGTCCTGATAGACATGCACCAGCGCTCCCGCCTGATTAAGGTGGGTCAGTGTAAAGGAGATGCCGAATTTCACGGGGGTCAGCGCGATGCCCCGTTTCAGAATGGGTTGCGCCGCGTTCCATTTGGCGATGGCGGCGCGCCGGGCCGCATAGTCCGCCCTTTGGCTCAATCGGTCGGTCAGCGCGTTGATGATGCAGTCGGTGACGGGCTGATGGTAGGGCGTTGTCTGCACGCCCTCGGGCAGGGTCAGGATCTGATCTGGTCTTGCGGCCTCTGCGCCGCGCGAGGCGCTGTCGCCTTTGGCGTTCCGGACGGGCCGAGGTTCCGGCCTTGCGGGAGCAGTGTCCTCTGGCATTCGGTCGGCGTAGTAGTTGCGGTGGCGCACCTCAAGCGGATCGAGCTTCAGGGTTTGCGCCACGTGATCCATGATCTTTTCGATGCCCACCATGCCTTGCGGGCCACCAAATCCCCGAAACGCCGTGGCTGACTGCATGTTGGTGCGCAGCCGGTGCGAGGTGATGCGGATATTATCGAGGTTGTAGGCGTTATCCGCATGCAGCATCGCGCGGTCCGCCACAGGGAGCGAGAGATCCTGCGCCCAGCCGCAGCGGGTGTAATGGGTGACCTCCAGCGCGGTGATCCGGCCATCGGGCTCGAAGCCGACTTTGTAATCAATGCGAAAATCATGGCGCTTGCCGGTGATGATCATGTCATCGTCGCGGTCATAGCGCATCTTGCAGGGTTTTCCGGTCAGCTGGGCTGCCACTGCACAGGCCACGGCCAAGGCGTTGCCCTGGCTTTCCTTACCGCCAAACCCGCCGCCCATGCGCCGTGTCTCGACCCGGACAGCGTGCATCGGTCTGCCGATGGCATGGGCGACCTTGTGCTGGATTTCCGTCGGATGCTGTGTTGAGGAATGGACCGTCATGTCGCCCCCCTCCTGCGGGAGGGCGAGGGCGGCCTGACCTTCGAGATAGAAGTGTTCCTGCCCGCCCATGGAGAGTGAGCCGGTGAGCGTCTGGCGGGCGCTTTGCAGTCCCTTGGATGCATCGCCTTTTTGATAGATGCGCGGGCCATCCTCGAACCGGGCGTCGGCAGCAAGGGCGTCCTCGATAGTGAGGACGGGGGAGGTTTCGGCGATCTCCACACGGGCCTGCCGCGCGGCAAATCGGGCCGCAAGGTGCGATGTTGCAATGACAAGAAAGAGAGGCTGCCCCGCGTAATGCACGGTTCCCGTAGCGAGCAGGGGTTCGTCATGGGCCGAGGGGGAGACATCGCAGTCGTTGGGCAAGTCGGTCGCTGTGAGAACGTGAACCACACCGGGCGCATTCCTGACCGCGTCTAAGTTCATCGTGGTGATGCTGCCAGCAGCGACAGGGCTGGTGCCGAAGGCGATGTGCAGGGTGCCCGGTGGCGTCGGAATGTCATCGGTATACCGTGCGGCGCCTGTGACATGGAGTGTGGCCGCATCATGCGGGAGGGGCTTGGCGATGCTCATGGAGTCACCTCGAGCACGTTAGTCGCCGTGCCGGACAGGTCATGGAAATAGCGCAGCAGCATGTTCTGGGCGCTCTGCATCCGGTAGGTGGCGGAGGCGCGCATGTCGGACAGGGGCTCGAAATCCTCTGGCAGCGCGGTCATGGCGGCGCGGAAACTGTCTTCGGTGAAGGGCTGGCCTGTCAGCGCGGCCTCGGCGGCGGCGGCGCGTTTGGGCGTGCCTGCCATGCCGCCGAAAGCGATGCGGGCGCCGGTGATGCTACCTCCATCGCGGGTGAGGGAAATGCAGCCGCAGACGGCTGAAATGTCCTGATCAAATCGCTTGGAGAGTTTGTAGCACCGCAGGTTGTCGGGTTGCCGCGGCACGGTGATGGCTTCGACGAATTCGCCGGGGGCGCGGTCCTGCTTGCCGTAGGCGATGAAGAAATCCTCAAGCGGGATGCTCCGGCGGCTGTCGCCGTGGCGCAGGTGCAGACGTGCATTCAACGCGATCAATGCGGGGGGGCTGTCACCAATGGGGGAGCCATTGGCGATGTTGCCGCCGATGGTGGCGGCATTACGCACCTGCACGGACCCGTAGCGCCGGATCATGGCGGCAAAGGAGGGATGATAGGGGGCGATGGCTGTCTCAACCTCGGTCAGCGTGGTCATGGCACCGATGCGAAGTGCGTCTGGCGTGACGGTGACCCCCTTGAGATCGGCGCAGCGGTTCAGGAAGGCCACGGGGCCGAGCGGACGAAACTGTTTGGTGACCCAGAGGCCGACGTCGGTCGCCCCGGCGATGAGGGTGGCATCGGGATTTTGCGCGTACCACGCTGCCAGTGCGTCGGCACTGCCCGGTTGAACGGGAGAATGGGGGCCAGCCCCCGTCGCCGGAGGCGACTCCCCCGGAATTATAGAGGAAAGATGAAGCAGGTGGGACGGCACGGGCTGGCTGGCAGTTGCCTCGGCGGCACGGATGATCGGAGCATAGCCCGTGCAACGGCATAGATTGCCGGACAATTGTGTGTCGTGGTCGCTGGCACCATTGAGATGGGCCGTGGCCATGGAGACGACGAAGCCCGGCGTGCAGAAGCCACATTGGCTGCCATGGTGGTCGATCATCGCCTGCTGTGCGGGATGCAGTTTGCCGTCCGGTGCAGCCAGGCCTTCGACCGTGGTGACATGTGTGCCGTTCACCTGCGGCAGGAACAGGATGCAGCCGTTCAGCGCCCGAGACCCGCTGTCGTCCGTCACCATCACCGTGCAGGCGCCGCAGTCGCCCTCGTTGCAGCCTTCCTTGGTGCCGGTCAGATGACGTTCTTCGCGGAGCCAGTCGAGCAGGGTTGTGGTTGGGGAGACGCCCTTCAGCGCCACGGTCTCTCCGTTGAGAAGAAACGTGATGTCCATGTCAGTCCCGCCGCGGTACCAGGTCTGCCGGTTATGCGGCGCGTTCGATGCGGCGTAGAACGCAGCGCAGGCATGAGTGCAGGCAGGCTAGTCAGTGGCAGGGGGGCTGGCAAGTGCAAATCGGCGTGACAGGGCGTGCAGGTTGCCCGGGGGTTACCTGGGAGGGAGATTTTAACTATTGTTACCAAGTGGATAATAGTGGCATGGCCGCTTTTCGGGCAATGGGCTTCGTAGCGCTCTGGCGGCGTGTGGGGACGCAGGATAAGGTCTGAGCATGAAGCATGATCCCCGATTCATCCACCTGCGCACCCATTCCGAATACTCTTTGCTGGAAGGGGCGTTGCGCCTGAAAAAACTGCCACAGATGTGCCTCGATGCGGGCATGCCTGCGCTTGCGCTGACGGATACCAACAACATGTTTGCCGCGCTGGAATTCTCCGTCGCGATGGCAGGCGCCGGGGTGCAGCCGATCATGGGCTGTCAGGTTGATCTGGCCTATCTTGCTGTCCAGCCGGGCGAGCGGCCCAAGGACCCGGCACCGGTGGTGTTGCTGGCGCAATCGGAAACCGGGTACGAAAACCTGATGAAGCTCAACACCTGCCTGTATGTCGACAAGGGCGGACAGCTGCCGCAGGTGACGCTGGACGAGTTGGAGGCGCATGCGGCTGATATAATTTGCCTGACCGGCGGGCCGGATGGCCCTGTGGGGCGGTTATTGCGAAACGGGCAGAGGCCTGCGGCGGAGGCGTTGATGGCGCGGCTGAGCGCCTGCTTTGGGGATCGGCTGTACGTCGAACTGCAGCGCCATCCGGGTGAGGACGGACAGCCAGAAGCAGAACGGCTGACAGAGCGTGGTTTTGTTGAAATGGCCTATGCCATGGACCTTCCGCTGGTGGCCACCAATGATGTCTATTTCCCCAAGTCCGACATGTACGAGGCGCATGATGCGCTGATCTGCATCGCGGAAGGTGCCTATGTCGATCAGCAGGATGCGCGGCGCAGGCTGACGGCGCAGCATTATTTCAAGTCCGAAGCGGAGATGGTGGCGCTGTTTGCGGATTTGCCCGAAGCCATTGAGAACACGGTGGAGATCGCGCGGCGCTGTGCCTTCATGGCGTACCGGCGCGATCCGATCCTGCCCAGGTTCGCCGATGACGAGGTGGCGGAACTGCGACGGCAGGCGCAGGATGGGCTGAAGGCCCGGCTTGCAATCATTCCGCATGCCGCATCCGTTGAAGAATACGAAAAGCGGCTCGAATTCGAGCTGGGGATCATCGAAGGGATGGGCTTTCCCGGATACTTCCTGATCGTTGCCGATTTTATCAAGTGGGCCAAGGATCAGGGCATACCCGTGGGGCCGGGACGCGGATCGGGTGCGGGCAGCCTTGTGGCCTATGCGCTGCTGATCACCGACCTTGATCCGCTGCGCTATTCGCTGCTGTTCGAGCGGTTTTTGAACCCCGAACGGGTGTCGATGCCTGACTTTGACATCGACTTTTGCATGGACCGGCGCGAGGAAGTGATCCGTTACGTGCAGGAGAAATATGGCCGCGACAAGGTGGGGCAGATCATCACCTTTGGTGCGCTTTTGTCCAAGGCGGCGGTGCGCGACATCGGGCGGGTCTTGCAGATGCCGTATGGGCAGGTGGACCGGTTGTCCAAGATGATCCCGGTCGAGGGGGTCAAACCGGTGTCGATTGAAAAGGCGCTGGCGGATGAGCCGCGGCTGCGGGAAGAGGCCAAGAACGAGGAGGTCGTGGCGCGGTTGTTGGAATACGGCCAGCAGGTCGAAGGCTTGCTGCGGAACGCATCGACCCACGCCGCCGGTGTGGTGATCGGGGACAGGCCGCTGGATCAGCTTGTGCCGCTCTACCAGGATCCGCGCTCTGACATGCCTGCGACCCAGTTCAACATGAAGTGGGTCGAGCAGGCCGGATTGGTGAAGTTCGACTTTCTCGGACTGAAAACGCTGACGGTGATCCAGAACGCGGTTGATCAGATCAAGGCGTCGGGGCGGCACCTGCACATCGCGGCGGACGGCACGGAACTCTTCAGCCCGCCCGAAGGTCTGCTGGACGATATCGCGACGATCCCGCTGGATGACGAGGCGAGTTACAAGCTTTATTCCTCGGCCAAGACGGTGGCGGTGTTCCAGGTGGAAAGTTCGGGCATGATGGATGCGCTCAAGCGCATGAAACCGACCTGTATCGAGGATATCGTGGCCCTTGTGGCGCTCTACCGTCCCGGCCCGATGGAGAACATTCCGACCTATTGCGAGGTCAAGAACGGCCAGCGCGAGCGTGAATCCGTGCATCCGTCGATCGACCATATCCTTGAAGAGACCCAAGGCATCATCGTCTATCAGGAACAGGTCATGCAGATCGCGCAGGTCATGGCGGGATACAGCCTTGGCGGTGCGGACCTGCTGCGCCGGGCGATGGGTAAAAAGATTGCCGAGGAGATGGCCAAGGAACGCCCCAAGTTCGAAAAGGGCGCCATGGAAAACGGGGTGGACAAGAAGAAGGCCACCGAGGTTTTCGACCTGCTGGAGAAATTCGCCAACTACGGTTTCAACAAGTCCCACGCGGCGGCCTACGCGGTGGTCAGCTACCAGACAGCTTGGCTCAAGGCGAACCACCCGGTCGAGTTCATGGCCGGTGTCATGAACTGCGATATTCATCTGACCGACAAGCTGGCGGTTTATTTCGAGGAAGTACGCAAGCGTCTCGAACTGCCGTGGGTGCCGCCCTGCGTGAACCGGTCGGATGCGACGTTCAAGGTGGTGGACGGGGCGCTGGTCTATGCCCTCGGTGCGCTCAAGAACGTGGGCGTCGAGGCGATGAAGCTGATCACCGAGGGGCGTAAGGTCGAGGGCGTGAACAAGCCCTTTGCCACGCTCTTTGATCTTGCACGGCGGGTGGACCTGAAACGGGTTGGCAAGCGGCCGCTTGAGATGCTGGCGCGGTCGGGGGCGTTCGATCAGCTTGATCCGAACCGGCGACGCGTGTTTCAGGCGTTGGACAGTCTGGTCAGCTATTCCGCGGCGATCCACGAACAGAAGGCATCCAATCAGGTGTCGCTGTTCGGAGAAGCCGGGGACGATTTGCCGGAACCGCGGATGATGCCATGCGATGACTGGCTGCCAGCGGAACGGTTGACCGAAGAATTCAAGGCGGTCGGGTTCTACCTGTCGGGCCATCCGCTGGATGATTATATGACTCCGCTCAAGCGAAAGTGGGGGCGCGATACCGGCGTGCCGTTCCTGACGCTGGATGAGTTGACCGACAAGGTATCCGAACGCGGCGCAATGAATGCGCGGCTGGTGGGCGTGGTGGCCGGGCGGCAAGAGCGCAAGTCGGCGCGTGGCAACCGGTTTGCTTTTGCACAGCTGTCTGACCCGACGGGGGGGTACGAGGTCACGCTGTTCTCTGACACGCTAGAGGCGGCGCGGGATCACCTTGAGACCGGATCAAAGGTTGTTGTGACCGTTGAGGCGACGATGGAGGCCGATCAGCTGAAGTTGCTGGGCCGCTCGGTGGCTCCTGTTGATATGGCGGTGGCGGATGTGGGCGGCGTGGGGCTGCGCGTGTTCATTGATGCACCGCAGGCGATTGCGGCGGTGGCGGATGTGCTGGAAGGTGCGCGCAGTGCGGCCAAATCCGCCGGACGCGGGCCGGTGCAGCTGTGCCTGATGGATCCGGCGCTGCCCGGTGAGGTTGAGGTGGATCTGGGAATGGAATTCCCGGTCACGCCACAAATCAAGGGCGCGATCCGGTCCTTGGGTGGTGTGCTGGAAGTCGAAGAGATCTGAGCGTATTCCGGCGTGTCCCGATGGCTTGGCAGAACAAACATGGACGCCTTTGGTCTGATAAGGTAAACGGGCGGCTAACCTGAAGGGGATGCCATGCTCAGAACCGGCGTGATGATCTTTTTTTGCGCGGCGTTGGCTGCCTGTGGCGATCCGCTTGGCGGCATCCCACGTATTTCGGATGTTGAGCTGGCGCCAAACGATCCGGTCGCTCAGGCCCTGCCCACGGATGAAGAGATTGCCCGAGAGGGCTTCTTTGGCACACCTGCCGCGCAGGGACAGGCCGTAGCTGCGCTGGATGGCGATGCCGCCCCGGTGGCGTCTGAACCACCGCGCAAGGGTGGCTTTCTGGGCCTGTTGCGCCGGGCAGTACCGCGTGCACAGCCCGGCGTAGTCGAAGCGCAAGGTGCATCGACGCAGTTGGATGGCGCGCAATCGGGGTCAGAGGATTTGCCGGCGGCAAACGGTGACGCATCCCAGCTTGAAGACGTGGGGCAGTGGACCGAACTGGCTGCGCTCTCGCCAACGGATACGGCGCAGGAGGCTCAAGAGCCTAAGCGGCGGGGGTTGTTTGCCCGGCTGACCGGCGGCGACGCGGGACGCGCACCTGCCGAGAGCGATATACTTGAGGTCGAATACGGAACGCAGCTTCCTTATGGTGTGATTGCCCGCAGTTGCGCGGCCAAGCGCAAGCCGATGGGGCGCAAGGTCGAGAGTTCGGCGGGGGGCTACAAGCTTTACGATACCAATCCAGGGGCGACCGGGTTGCGCACATTCTACATCACCGGATTCGCTGATGGATGCCCGCGTCAGATCACGGCAGCGCAGGCGTTGCTGGGCGCACCTTCGCTGTATGAGCAATTACATTACGGCCCTGCCGGTCAACATCTGCCTGTCGGGGACACGGACAAGGCCTATGAAAAGGTCAAAGGCCGGATCTGTGGCGCGCGCAAGGGCAAACCCTGCGGAGCCAAGATGCGGCAGCTGGAACGGGACACATTCTTTGTGAATACCTACGCACGGCCAAAGGATAACACCCAGTGGTCTGAACTGCTGATCCACAAGGGCGAGGTTGTTGCGACCTCGCGGAAATCCAGCGGCTGACGCGATCCGGTTTAGGCCGAACGCTTAATAATGCGGCGGCTTTTCATCGCCCAGAACAACAGCGCCACCGCTTGACGCCTCGCGTTCACCTTCGCGCTGCATCAGCATGTGGACACGGCGGTTCAGTGTCACGATTTCACCTTCCTGCCGGGCAACGATGTCGCTGAGGTCATCCACCGCGCGGGTCAGATGGGCGATTTGTTCTTCTAGCTTTTCCATGACTGCGCTCTAGCACCGGGCGTCTGTCTTGTTAAGAGCCTGCGCGCCTTGCCCCACGGCCCCCCATCGGCTAGATGCGCAGCAACATCCCAAGTGCCCCAGAGGACCGTCATGGCCAAGCCAAAGAAAACACCGCGCCCCAAGGCCGAAACCCCGAAAGGGTTTCGCGATTATTTCGGGGCCGAGGTCACACATCGGTCCGAGATGCTGGGCAAGATTGCGGCTGTGTATCATCGCTATGGCTTTGATGCTTTGGAGTCCTCTGCCGTTGAGACGGTCGAGGCGCTGGGCAAGTTCCTGCCTGATGTGGATCGCCCCAACGAGGGGGTGTTTGCGTGGCAGGAGGATTCCGACAGTGACAAGCCGGGCGACTGGCTGGCCCTGCGGTACGATCTGACGGCGCCCTTGGCGCGGGTCTATGCGCAGCATCAGAACGAACTGCCGAAACCCTATCGTCGCTATGCGATGGGGCCGGTCTGGCGCAACGAGAAGCCGGGGCCGGGGCGGTTTCGCCAGTTTTATCAGTGTGATGCGGATACCGTGGGGGCGCCATCGGTTGCGGCGGATGCCGAAATCTGCGCGATGCTGGCCGATTGTCTGGAAGAGGTCGGGATCGAGCGCGGCGATTACATCGTGCGGGTGAACAACCGCAAGGTGCTGAACGGTGTGTTGGAGGTTGCTGGCCTGTCGGGGGACGACAAGGATAACGAGCGTGGCATCGTGCTGCGCGCCATCGACAAGCTGGACCGGCTGGGCCCGGAGGGCGTGCGGGCGCTGCTGGGTGAAGGCCGCAAGGACGAGAGCGGGGACTTCACGAAGGGTGCGGGGCTGAGCGAATTGCAAATTGCAAGGGTAATGAGTTTCGTGAATGCTCATTCTGATGTTGCAAGTAAACTGGCGCGAGAAGCTTCAAACGCCGAAAATGAAGGTGATGCGGAAAGAGCGGAATTGCTCACACACGCGAGATATTCGACTGATCCGTCGTTTTCGGATCGCGAGGCAAAAGTGATGTTCGGCAAAGCACGGCACATCTGGAATAAGCGGATGCTGGATCACCTTGATGATCTTATTAGAGGATCAAGTCAGAGCGAACCGTCCATGATTGGATGGGAAGGGGTTCAAGAACTCTGGCAAATCTTTGATCTAATGCAGGCTGGCGGCTATTCTGATTGCCGTTTTCTCATCGACCCCTCCGTCGTGCGCGGCCTCGGCTACTACACCGGCCCCGTCTACGAGGCCGAACTCACCTTCGAGATCAAGGACGACAAGGGCCGCACGCGCAACTTCGGCTCCGTCGCAGGTGGCGGGCGCTACGACGATCTGGTCAAGCGCTTCACCGGGCAGGAAGTGCCGGCGACTGGTGTGTCAATTGGTGTGGATCGCTTGCTGGCCGCGCTCGACGCCAAGGGGCGGCTTGATACCACAGCCAACGGTCCTGTCGTCGTCACCGTGATGGATAAGGCGCGGATGGCTGACTATCAGGCGATGGTCGCGGAACTGCGGGAGGCGGGTATCCGGGCGGAGGTTTACCTTGGCAATCCCAAGAACTTTGGCAATCAGCTGAAATACGCGGACAAGCGCAACTCTCCGGTCGCCATCATCGAAGGGGGCGATGAGCGCGAAAAGGGTGTCATCCAGATCAAGGACCTGATCCTTGGTGCCAAGATCGCTGAAAGTGCGACGCACGAGGAATGGAAGGACCGTCCCAGCCAGTACGAGGTGCCGCGCGGCGATCTGGTGGCGAAAGTACGCGAGATCCTGGACGCGCACAGCTGATGCCCACACGTTCCGAGACGAATGAAAGAGCGGCAACGCTTCGTGCGATGTTCGAGGCGCAGGGCGCGGCCGTGGTGGAGCCGCCGATCCTGCAACCTGCGGGCACCTTGCTGGATCTCTATGGCGAGGACATTCGCGCCCGTGCCTACGTGACCTCGGACGCGCTGCGCGGAGAGCAGATGCTGCGGCCTGACTTTACCGTGCCGGTGGTGCAGATGCACATGGCCCATGGCGCGGAACCTGCGCGATACACCTACGCGGGTGAGGTGTTCCGGCGGCAGGAACAGGATCCTGAGCGTGCAAACGAATACGTGCAGGTCGGTTACGAGGTCTTTGACCGGACGGATCCGGCGGCGGCGGACGCAGAGGTTTTTGCGCTGATCGGCGAGGCGCTGGCAGGCGTGCGGGTCGAGGCTGTGACGGGTGACATCGGCATTCTGATGGCCGCTGTGCAGGGCCTTGAAACAACGGCGGCGCGCAAGGCTGCGTTGATGCGGCATATATGGCGGCCGCGTCGGTTTCGCGCGCTGCTGGAGCGGTACGCAGGACGGTCCGAGGTGCCACCGACCCGCGCAGCACTTTTGGCCGGGCAGGCGAAAAGCGACGCACCCCTGATCGGGATGCGCTCGGAAGCCGAGATCGCGGCACGGATCGAGGCACTGCGCGCCGATGCGCAAGCCGAGCCGATTTCGGCGCAGCGGGTCGATCTGATCGAGGCGCTGCTGGAGGTTCGGGAGACCATGCCCAATGCGCTGAGCCGCCTGCACGATCTGGCCGTCGACATGCCCGAGATCGCCACCGCCGTGGCCCGCGTCGCCGAGCGGGAGGCCGCATTGGCTGCGCGGGGCGTTGCAACGGAGAGCCTGCTGTTCGAGACAAGTTATGGCCGGACGTCGATGGAGTATTACGACGGGTTCGTTTTCGGCTTTCGGGTCGAGGGACGCCCGGACCTGCCAGAAGTGGCCACGGGCGGGCGGTATGATGCGTTGACCCTGCGGCTGGGCGACGGGGCTGAAATTCCGGCGGTGGGCGGCGTGATGCGCCCCGGTCTGATGCTGGAATTGGAGGCGGCGCAATGATGCTGAAACTGGGCGTGCCGTCCAAGGGACGGCTGATGGAAAAGACCTTTGACTGGTTCGGGCAGCGCGGCGTGCAGTTGCAGCGCACCGGGTCAGAGCGCGAATATGCAGGCCGTGTCGACGGGATCGACAATGTCAGCCTGATCATGCTGTCGGCGGGTGAAATTCCACGCGAACTGGCGGCGGGGCGCATCCATCTGGGCGTGACGGGCACCGATCTGGTGCAGGAAAAGCTGGCGCTGTGGGATCAGTTGGTGGAGCCGCTGGCCGAGCTGAATTTCGGCCATGCCGATCTGATCCTCGCCGTGCCGCAGGCGTGGATTGACGTCGATACCTTGGATGATCTGGATGCGGCGGCGGCGGCGTTCCGGGCCCGGCATGGGTTCCGGATGCGGATTGCCACGAAATATCACCGGCTGGTGCGCGAATTCCTGCGTCAACATGGGGTTGCTGATTATGCCTTGGTGGACAGCCAGGGAGCTACCGAAGGCACCGTGGCAAATGAAACCGCCGAGGCAATCGCGGACATCACGTCGAGCGGTGAAACCCTGCGCGCGAACCATCTCAAGGTGTTGAGCGACGGTTTGATCCTGCAATCGCAGGCGACGCTTTGGCGCAGCAGAACAGCCGAGATAGACAAGGAAGCGCGTGCGACCCTGAATGCGCTGAACGAGAAACTTTTTTCATAGGCTGAGTGCGCGCGGGGAGCGGAGCGTCAGAGCACGCCGATTTCCGCCAAGGCTCTGTTCAAATCTGCGGGCAACGCCGCCTCATTCTCGCGGCCCATCGGCAGGTCCATTGGCGCATCCGCTGGATCAAGATATCGCCAGCCCTGAAAGGGGCGTTTGAGCGACGGGGTCACGCGGACGATTTCGGGATCCAGCATGATTGCGCAACGCCGGATGCCGTCCTGTCCAGTCCGTTCACGGAACTCCAGCACGCGCTGGCGTGCCTGCACTTCGCCCTTGATCACCCAGTAGATCGACCCGCCATTCAGCACTTCGGCCTCACGTTTGGGCCACATGCGGGTGACATGATAGTAATGTCCGTCCTCGATCTGCTTGGAACGATACTGCTGCCATTCCTGCAACTGCTCGACGCTTTCGGTGCCGACGCTCAGCTTGATCAGGTTAACGCACTTGCCCATCACTTACCCACTGACATATCCACAGACTCACCCCTGAGCCACGATATAAGGTAGCTTGTCCGCAGACATAATCAAAGTGTGGTGGTATGGCGCAGGTTTTCTCATAGCCAGCCCGCGGAATTCTTGCTAGGTTTGCAACCTTCCTGCATCTACCGAAAGAATCGACATGTCCCGCTTTGCCGCCCCCATCGCTGAACAGATCTGGGAGATGAAGTACCGCTTCAAGCAGCCCGACGGCACGCCCAACGACGTCACGGTCGAGGACACGTGGCGGCGTATCGCGCGTGATCTGGCGCAGGTTGAAAAGGACCCCAAACATTGGGAAGAGCGGTTTTACGAGGCGCTGGAAGACTTCAAATACCTGCCTGCGGGGCGGATCACTGCCGGTGCCGGAACCGCAAGGTCCGTGACCCTGTTCAACTGTTTCGTGATGGGTACGGTCCCCGACAGCATGGGCGGCATTTTCGATATGTTGAGAGAGGCGGCGCTGACCATGCAGCAGGGCGGCGGGATCGGGTATGATTTCAGCACGATCCGCCCGAAGGGTGCAGATGTGAAGGGCGTCAGCGCGGATGCATCCGGCCCCCTCAGCTTTATGGACGTCTGGGACGCCATGTGCCGCACAATCATGTCCGCAGGATCCCGTCGCGGCGCGATGATGGCGACGATGCGCTGCGATCACCCGGATATCTTCGACTTCATCACGGCCAAATCAGACCCTGCGCGGCTGCGCATGTTCAACATGTCGGTGCTGATCACCGACGCTTTCATGGAAGCGGTCAAGGCCGATGGCCCATGGGAGCTGGTGTTCGATGACAAGGTATATCACACGGTCGAAGCGCGTGATCTGTGGAACAAGATCATGCAGGCGACCTATGATTACGCCGAACCGGGGGTGATTTTCATCGACCGGATCAACAAGGCGAACAACCTGAGCTATTGCGAGACCATCGCGGCGACGAACCCCTGTGGAGAGCAACCGCTGCCGCCTTATGGGGCGTGTTTGCTGGGGTCAATCAATCTGGCGCGACTGGTCGCAAATCCGTTTGAAGAGAACGCCGAACTGGATGAGACCGCGCTGGAAGATCTTGTGGCGACAGCGGTGCGGATGATGGACAACGTTGTTGACGTGTCGAAATTTCCGCTTGAGGCGCAGGCGCAAGAGGCGAAGGCCAAGCGCCGCATCGGTCTGGGTGTGACCGGTCTGGCGGATGCGCTGCTGATGCTGGGTCTGCGGTATGGGTCGGATGAGGCGGCGGCGCAAACAGAAGCATGGCTTAAAGCGATTGCGCGGGCGTCCTATCTGGCGTCGGTGGACCTGGCCAAGGAAAAGGGCGCGTTCCCGCTTTTCGATGCCGAGGCGTATCTGGCCTCTGGCAATATGCAGCAGATGGATGACGACGTGCGCGAGGCGATCCGAGCACATGGTATCCGCAACGCCCTTCTGACGTCGATCGCACCGACTGGGACGATCAGCCTTTATGCCGGGAACGTGTCTTCCGGGATCGAGCCAGTGTTCGCCTATGCCTACACCCGCAAGGTGCTGCAAAAGGACGGATCGCGGACCGAGGAAGAGGTGGTTGATTACGCCGTTCAGATGTGGCGCGACAAGTTCGGCGACCGGGAACTGCCAGACTATTTCGTTAACGCCCAGACGCTTGCCCCGCTGGCGCATGTCAAGATGCAGGCGGCAGCGCAGAAGTGGGTGGATTCGTCTATTTCAAAAACCATCAACTGCCCCGAAGACATCAGCTTTGACGCGTTCAAGGATGTCTACATGGAGGCCTGGGATACAGGCTGCAAGGGATGCACGACGTATCGGCCGAACGATGTCACCGGGTCTGTTCTTTCCGTTTCAGAAGACACCAAGGCTGACAAGCCGGTGCCGGTCGCTGAAGGTGGCGAGGTGGTTTATATGTCCGAACCGCTGGACCGTCCGCAGGAGCTGGAGGGCAATACCTACAAGGTCAAATGGCCGGACAGCGAACATGCGCTTTACATCACGATCAACGACATCGTGTTGAACGGTCACCGCCGCCCCTTCGAGGTCTTCATCAACTCCAAAAACATGGAACATTTCGCATGGACCGTGGCGCTGACGCGGATGATTTCGGCGGTGTTCCGGCGCGGCGGCGACGTTTCCTTTGTGGTTGAAGAACTCAAGGCCGTCTTTGACCCGCGCGGCGGGGCGTGGATGCAGGGGAAATATATCCCTTCGATCCTTGCGGCCATCGGCGGCGTGATCGAACAGCACATGATCGCGACAGGTTTCATCGCAGGCGAGGGGATGGGACTGAAGACCGATCCACAACGTCAGGTCGTCGGACTGGACACGCCACGCGGCAAGGCATGTCCCTCCTGCGGGCAGTTTGACATGCGCATGGTCGAAGGGTGCATGACCTGTGTGTCTTGTGGGCATTCGAAATGCGGGTAGGGCGCAAAAGACTATTGCAATAGTCTTGCCAATTCTCTTGCAAGAGAATTGGGCTCTTAGCCAGCCGAACGAAGGATTTTGGCGATTTCCGTGTAGCCCCGCTGCTCCGCGTGTTGCAGTGGCGTGGCACCTTTATTATCGGGGATCGACACATCCGCACCCGCCGCCACAAGCGCCTGCACGCAAGCCAGATGATCCGGCCCGCCATCGCCCAGCACCACCGCCTCCATCAGTGCGGTCCAGCCAAGGTTGTTCACGTGATCGAGTGGTGCGCCCGCTGCGATCAGACGGCGCACCACTTCGGCATGTCCGAGATGCGCAGCGGCGATCAGCGCGGTGCCGTCGTAAACACTGGTGATCAGGTCAGGCCGGTTGCCGAGGGCGATGGCCAGCGACATCAGCTCTGGATCGTTCGCCACCGCCGCGATGGTCACCACATCGTAGGCACGGTTTTCCAGCGCATTCATGTCCGCTCCGGCTTCTGCCAGCGCCCGCAGCGCCGCGTCCTGCGAGGCGAATGCCGCCACATGTGCCGGGGTACGTCCGGCAGTGTCCCGCGCATTCACATCCGCACCTGATGCAGAAAGCCGCGCGATTTCAGACACGGCCCCCTGATGTGCGGCAAGGTGCAATCCATCGTACCGCGCGATTTGCGTGGCCGATGGCGGTGTCTGCGCCCCTGCTGAAGCTGCTGTCAACGACAGCATCAATCCGACCACAAGGCTTCTCATGCACGTCTCCTCCCCTGATCCGTCTCAACCTATTCAACACCGCCCTGTTCAGAAGCCTTCGTGAATTTGCGGGCTGATGCTAGGCTGGGTTCGGCCCACCGAAAAGGTATCCGACATGACCACCGACGGTTTCACGCAGATGATCGACGACAGCAACGCATTCTTTGCCGAGTTGAAGAAGAACAATACAAAGGAGTGGTTCGATTTGCGCAAGGACCACTACAACGAAAATATCAAGAAGCCGGCCGAGTTCTTTGCCGATCTGATGGCAGATGACCTCAGCCGCATCGTGGGGCGCGCCATGAAACCGAAGGTTTTTCGCATCTACCGCGATGTACGCTTTTCCAAGGACAAGACGCCGTTCAAAACCCATCTGCATATGCTGTGGTCACCGGCGGATGGAGGTCCCTTTGCCCCGATCTATTTCTTCGGGACGGAGCCCGGAGATATGACGGTGGGTTTTGGCCTGACTGAAATGAAGGGGCAGACGCTGGCCCGGTTCAGGGCCTTTGTGGATCATTGGGGGGATCAACTGCAAAACGCGATTACTGCGACTGGAATGGAGTTCTCTTCCTGGGGCGCTGAGCCATTGAAGCGGGTGCCCAAACCTTATGACCCAGCGCATCCCCATGCTGAGCTATTGAAGCGCAAGAGTCTGATTTTGCACCAGAAGATGGATAACAGCTGGCGAGAGACCGAGGGTGGATTGATGTCAGCAGTTCGTCGGCATTTCGAGGCGGTCTCACCGCTTCGAAACCTGATGAACGAAAAGCTGTCAGCCGACAGATGAGCGGTGAGGGCATTGCCCGCGGCCAGAGAGAGGCCAATGCCCACGACATCTTTGCGATATTCAGGACGACAGAATGTCTAAGCAGCTTTCGCTGTTTCTGTCTCAATCGTTGTGGCCATGACATCGACAATGGTGTCGATCTCTGCGTCCGTTGACGTGAAACAAGGGGCCAGCAAGACGTGATCCCCTGATGTGCCGTCCGCACAGCCCTGTGACGGATAGCATATCACCCCGGCGTCTTTTCCCGTGTTCAGGATGCGGCCCGCCATGTTCAGTTTCACATCGAACGGTTCTTTAGTGTCCCGGTCCGCCACGACCTCAGCCGTCCAGAAAAGGCCCCGTCCGCGAATATCACCGACATGCGGATGCTGCCCAAGACGTGCGCGCAGACCCGATGACAGGCGGTCGCCCAATCGCCGGACCTCGCTCAGCAGATTGCGGTCCTCAATCTCGCGCATGACTGCCATTGCACCTGCGGTGGCCACTGCGTGGCTCATATACGTGTGTCCGTTCCACAGCTTGCCTGACCCGGCAAGGATCGCGTTCACCACTTTTTCGGAGGCCATCACGCCGGCGATAGGCTGGTATCCGGCGCCAAGGCCCTTGGCCATCGTGGTGATATCCGCTGCGATGCCCTCCTGTTCCAGCGCAAAAAGGCTGCCGGTGCGGCCCATGCCGCACATCACTTCATCAGCGATATAGAGAATGCCGTGCGTGTCGCAGATCTCGCGGATGCGTTTGAAATAACCTGCAGGGGCCGGTTGCGAACCGAGCGATGCGCCGACAACAGGCTCGGCGACAAAGGCCGCGACCGTTTCCGGCCCCAGTTTCTGTACCCGCTCTTCAAGCTGGTTTGCCATGCGCAGGGCGAAATCCGCTTCGCTCTCACCATCGCGCTGAAAGCGGTAGGCATAGGCGGCGTCGATGTGTTCGACGTCGATCAAAAGCGGTGCGAAGGGGGCCCGGCGACCTGCGTGGCCACTGACGGCCAAGGCGCCCAGTGTGTTGCCGTGATAGCTTGGCATCCGCGCGATGATGTGCCGCCGACCGGTATCGCCGCGTTCAACGTGGTACTGACGGGCCAGTTTCAGCGCGGCTTCCATCGCCTCGGACCCGCTACCCAGATACATTACGCGTCCTTCGCCGGTGCCCTCAGGGGCATGGGCGATCAGGTAGTCGGCCAGGGTCTCTGCCGGTTCATTGGTGAAAAGCCCCGTGTGCGCAAAGCTGAGCGTTTCCATCTGTTTGGCGATTGCCTCGCGGACGCGGACATTGTCGTGTCCCAGACTGGACACAGCCGCACCGCCACAAGCGTCCAGATACCGTTTGCCGGTGCTGTCGATCAGGTAGGATCCTTCGCCCTTGACGATGACGGGCTGATCTCCGGTCAGGGTGCGGCGCAAGACGTGGCTCATGTGTGTCTCCTGGTCTTTGTGGACGGTCCCGCCCACCTTAGGGTTGTATCGCCTGCAAGGTGGGCGCACTGCCCAGCCCTATTCAGGCATTATCGCGGAAAAGGAGTGGCTTGTCTTGACTCATCTGGTCTCCTGCCGAACGATCAGCGGCGAACAACACTCAGGGGGTCATCATGACGCAATCTACATTTACACGCCGCCGTTTGCTTGGCACGGCTGCCATGCTGGCGGGGGCCGCAACACTGCCGAAGATGGCATTGGCCGCCGATCCGATCAAGGTCGCGGGGATCTACACGGTCCCCGTTGAACAGCAGTGGGTCAGCCGGATTCACAAAGCGGCGGAAACCGCTCAGGCGCGCGGTGATATTGAATACACCTTCACCGAAAACGTCGCCAATACGGATTATGCCCGCGTCATGCGTGAATATGCCGAGGCCGGCAACACGCTGATCATCGGTGAAGTCTTTGGCGCTGAACAGGAAGCGCGTGAAGTGGCGGCTGATTATCCTGATGTCGCATTCCTGATGGGGTCGTCGTTCAAGGAAGACGCGGCACTGCCCAATTTCGCGGTCTTCGACAACTACATCCAGGATGCGGCGTACCTGTCAGGGATCATCGCAGGTGCGATGACAGAGAGCGGAAACATCGGAATGGTCGGCGGTTTCCCTATTCCCGAAGTGAACCGCCTGATGCACGCCTTCATGGCGGGCGCGGCAGAGATGAAGCCCGATATCACATTCCAGGTCAGCTTTATCGGGTCGTGGTTCGATCCGCCCAAGGCCAAGGAGACGGCTTTCGCGATGATCGAAAACGGTGCTGACCTTCTCTATGCAGAGCGTTTCGGCGTGTCGGATGCAGCGCAGGAAAAGGGCATTCTTGCCATTGGTAACGTGATCGACACGCAAGCTGACTATCCTGAAACCGTTGTCGCATCAGCCATCTGGCACTTCGAGCCGACGCTCGACGCGGCGATTGCCGCGGTCAAGGCAGGCGAATTCAAGGCGGCTGATTACGGCGTCTATTCCTTCATGAAAGAAGGCGGATCGTCGCTGGCACCCTTGGGCACTTTCGAAGGCAAGATCTCGCAAGAGGCGCTTGATCTGGTTGAGCAGCGCACCAAGGAGATCAAGGACGGCACCTTTGTCACCGAGATCAATGATGAAGAGCCGAAGTCTTCTTAAATGACCAAGACCGATGAGGCGCAGGTTGTCCTGCGCCTCTCTTCCATTACCAAACGGTTCGGCAAGCTGACGGCGAACGACGCGATATCATTTGATCTGGCGAAGGGCGAAGTCATTGCATTGCTTGGGGAAAACGGCGCAGGCAAGACCACGCTGATGAATATCCTCTTTGGCCATTACACGGCGGACGAGGGCGAGGTCGAGGTCTTTGGCCAACGCCTGCCGCCCGGTCAGCCCAAGGCCGCTTTGCAGGCAGGGGTCGGCATGGTGCATCAGCACTTCACCCTCGCTGACAATATGACGGTGCTGGAAAACATCGTACTGGGTACGGAGCCCCTTTGGCGTATGGGATTTGGCCGGTCGGCGGCACGCAGGCGCATCCTTGCGTTGGTCGAGGATTACGGTTTGCGAGTGGACCCCGATGCAACCGTCGGCAGCCTGACCGTTGGTGAACGGCAGCGGGTGGAAATCCTCAAGGCGCTGTATCGGGACGCGCGGATCCTGATCTTGGACGAGCCGACGGCGGTGCTGACACCGCAGGAGACAGAGGATCTTTTCGCCACCATGCGCAAGGCCGTGGCGCACGGATTGTCGGTTATTTTCATCAGTCACAAGCTGCATGAGGTCACCGCAATCTCAAGCCGGGTCGTGGTGCTGCGCCATGGCAAGCTGGTGGCCGAGGCACGCACAGCGGATGTGGACCGGCATCAGTTGGCGCAAATGATGGTTGGTGCGGAAGTACCGCCACCGGCGGTGCGGGAGGCTGCGCCGGGTGAGGTGCTGGTGGCGCTTGAAGGTGTTTCGACGCCGGATCGCGGCGCGGCACCGGGGCTGAAATCGGCAAACATGGCGTTGCGCGGCGGTCAGATCATTGGACTGGCCGGCGTATCGGGCAACGGTCAGGCGGCACTGGCAGATTTGATTGGCGGATTGATTGCTCCGGCGTCGGGCAGATTACGCCTGAAGGACGGGGTGCCATCTGACTGGAACCCACGAGCCGCGCTTGCCGCAGGCATCGCACGGATCCCGGAAGACCGGCACAAGACCGGCACCATCGCGGATTTCGACCTGACGGAAAACGCGGTGTTGGAGCTTTATGCAAAGCCGCCGTTTTCGAGGCGGGGCTGGATGGACTGGGGCGCGGCGCGGGATTTTACCCAGAAAGTGATCGAGAGGTACGACGTGCGCTGTCCGGGGGCGGAGACACGGATCAGGTTGCTGTCGGGGGGAAACATGCAAAAACTGATCCTTGGGCGCGTTCTGGAAACCGCGCCGGATGTGGTCTTGGCGAACCAGCCGGTGCGCGGTTTGGATATCGGGGCGCTGACCTATGTGCACGAACAGCTTCTGGCGGCCCGCGACCGGGGGGCGGCAGTCTTGCTGATCTCGGAAGACCTAGATGAGATCACGGCGCTGTCGGATGTGATCCACGTGATTTCGGAAGGGCGGTTGTCGCCTGCATTCGGGCGTGGGGAGCTGACCACCGCCGAATTGGGAGTCTGGATGGCAGGCCATGGTTTCGAGGGCGAGACCCATGCGGCTTGAGCCTGTCGCCAATCCGACGCTGCTGCGCACGGTAGGTCTGCCTGCGCTCGCGCTGTTCGGCACGGTCGTGGCCGCGTCATTATTGGCGATGATCGCAGGCGCTCAGCCGTTTTCGGTGCTTGGGCTCATCGTGAAAGGGGCTTTCGGGTCGAAATTCGCAGCACTTGAAACGCTCAATCGGGCGACGCCGTTGATCTTTACAGGGCTGGCGGTCGCCGTAGCCTTTCGCGCCCAGCTTTGGAACATCGGAGCCGAGGCGCAGCTTTATGTCGGCGCGGTGGTGACCGTGGTTCTGGGCACGGGGGCGCTGGCATGGCCTGCTTTCGCTTTGCTGCCGACCATCGCGGTTGCGGCGATGCTGGCCGGAGCGGTGGTTTTGCTGGTGCCGACGTTCCTCAAGACCCGGTTCGGTGTTGATGAGGTCGTCACCACGCTGCTTTTGAATTTTGTGGTGCTGTTGTGGGTCTCGATGCTGCTGGAAGGTGCGCTGAAGGACCCGATGGGCCTTGGCTGGCCCAAATCCGCGCGGCTGATCGCCGAGGCGCGTCTGCCGCGTATGGTCGAGGGGCTGCGCCTGCATTGGGGCTTTGGCCTTGCGCTGATTTCCGCGCTGGTGGTCTGGGTCATCCAGCGACGCACGACCCTTGGCTACGAGATGCGCGCGGTGGGTCTGAACAAGGAAGCAGCGCGGTTTGCGGGTATTCCGGTGAACACCGTGCTGATCAAGACGGCCCTGTTGTCTGGCGGTCTGGCAGCCTTGGCAGGATTTTCAGAGGTTGCGGGGCTTAAGGGTAGTCTGACTTTGGATATCTCTCCGGGCTTCGGCTACACCGGGATCATCGTGGCGATGCTGGCACTGCTCAATCCATTGGGCGTCGTGGTGGCGGCGCTCTTTGTCGCGGGCATTTTTGTCGGGGCGGACAGCATGAGCCGTGCGGCGGGCGTGCCCACCTATCTTGCCGATATCATGCTGGCGCTGGCATTGCTGATGATGGTGCTGGCAATCATGCTGACCAAGTTTCGGGTGAGGCGCGACTGATGGAAATCATCGATATCCTGATTTCGGCCAGTTTCTGGACCGCCGCCATCCGCATCGCGTCCCCCCTGATTTTTGCCGCGCTGGGAGAGTTGATCTGCGAGCGGGCGGGGGTTTTGAACCTCGGCATCGAAGGGATCATGGTCGTCGGTGCTTTTGCTGGCTGGATGGCGGTCTACCTGGGGGGCGGGCTGTGGCTGGGTGTTGCTGTTGCGATGGCATCGGGGATGCTGTTTGGCCTGTTGCACGGCACGCTGACGGTGCCTTTTGGGCTGAGCCAGCATGTCGTAGGCCTTGGCATTACCCTGCTGGCGACGTCGCTGACCTATTACTGTTACCGCTTGGCATTGCCGGAGGTAACATCACCGCCCAAGATTGAGGCGTTTCAGCCGTTCGAGATTCCGCTGCTGTCCGACATTCCCTTGGTCGGCCCCGCGCTTTTCTCGCAAACGCCACTGACGTATCTGGCGTTTGTTCTGGTGATTGTCGTTACCGTAGTTCTGTACCGCACGCCCCTTGGTCTGGCGTTGCGCGCAGCCGGAGAGAACCCCGCCGCTGTCGAGGCGCAGGGGCTTAGCGTGACAGCCATTCGGATGGGCGCGGTGATGGTCGGCAGCGGGCTGATGGCCGTGGGCGGGGCGTTCCTGACGATGAGCGCGTTCAATTCGTTTTTTTTCGAAATGGTGAACGGGCGGGGCTGGATTTGTATCGCACTCGTCGTCTTTGGATCGTGGCGTCCGGGCAAGACACTGCTGGGGGCCGTGTTGTTTGCCGCCTTTGACGCCTTGCAGATCAGGGTTCAGCAAACATCATTGGGTGCCGATATTCCTTACCAGATTTTCCTGATGGCCCCCTATATCCTGTCTATTCTGGCGTTGGTTATCATGTCCCGCCGGGCGCAGGTGCCTGCCGCACTGATGGTGCCGTTCAACAAAGGAGAGCGCTAATGTTCGATATCATCGTCAAGGGCGGCACGCTGCCGGATGGGCGGATCAGCGACATCGGCATTCGTGATGGCAAGATCGTCGCCATTGAAGCGCTGGAAGCGGAGGCCAGCGAAGTGATTGACGCTAAGGGTGATCTGGTCAGCCCGCCCTTCGTGGACCCACATTTTCACATGGATGCCACGCTCAGCTATGGCACGCCGCGCATCAACGCATCTGGCACCTTGCTGGAAGGGATCGGCCTGTGGGGAGAGCTGAAGGACGTGATGCAGCCCGAAGAGGTCAAGGCGCGGGCGCTGGAATATTGCGACTGGGCGGCGTCCATGGGCCTGCTTGCGATCCGGTCTCACGTGGATACCTGTGATGACCGCCTGATGGGGGTGGAAGCACTGCTGGAGGTCCGCCGCGAGGTGGCCGATTACATCGATTTGCAACTGGTCGCCTTTCCGCAAGACGGGCTGTACCGCGACCCCACTGCCTTTGAGAACACGATCCGGGCGCTGGACATGGGTGTCGATGTCGTGGGTGGCATCCCGCATTTCGAACGCACGATGGCGGATGGCGCACGGTCGGTCACCACCCTGTGTGAGATCGCTGCGGAGCGTGGCCTGATGGTGGACATGCATTGCGACGAAACGGACGATCCCATGTCCCGGCATATTGAGAAGCTCGCATTTGAAACCCAGAGGCTGGGATTGCAGGGGCGCGTGACGGGTTCGCATCTGACGTCAATGCATTCGATGGACAACTACTATGTCTCGAAGCTGCTGCCGCTGATGGCCGAGGCACAGGTTGCGGCGATCCCCAATCCGCTGATCAACATCGTGCTGCAGGGGCGGCATGATACCTATCCAAAACGCAGGGGGCTGACCCGCGTCAAGGAAATGCAGGCCATGGGCATTGCCGTGGGTTGGGGGCAGGATTGCGTGCTGGATCCTTGGTATTCACTGGGGACCGCCGACATGCTGGACGTGGCTTTCATGGGTCTGCACGTGGCGCAGATGACTTCGCCCGAAGAGATGCGGAAGTGTTTCGACATGGTGACGAATGTGAATGCGCAGATCATGGGGTTGGAGGATTATGGGCTGCGCGTGAGTGCCAAGGCCTCATTGGTGGTTTTGGACGCGGGCAACCCGATTGAAGCGCTGAGGTTGCGGCCGGATCGGCTGTGC
>Ga0316197_10000181_pt1 | contig 47028 bp, 46 predicted proteins | sample OudBiesiAoxic_MG_FD_204939 | JGI IMG/M metagenome (GOLD analysis project Ga0316197, IMG submission 204939) | Coastal sediment microbial communities from Oude Bieten Haven, Netherlands - site A oxic | ecosystem: Environmental > Aquatic > Marine > Coastal > Sediment | place: Netherlands... | reverse complement strand
CGGAGGGGGTCGAGACCCACCTCGCGGAGCGCGATGAGGACCTGCTCGGGACTCGGCTCGAGGTTCGGCGAACCGAACACGAGCAGGGTGAGCGAACCCACGACCACCCCGAGCGACACCGCGATCCAGATGTCGAGCGGTGGCTGGCCCGGGCCGAGCAGCCGCAACACCATCAGCACGGTCACCCACGACCACAATGCGTGCTTCCAACGGCGCGGCAGATGCGCAGCACCCACCACGGTCGCGGCGACGGCGAACGCCAGATACTCGGTCGTCGGGAAGTCGGCGGCGACCAGCGACGACCCGGACGACGTGCGTTCGTCGAGTGTCGTGGTCACGTCCCGCTCGCCGAGCCAGGCGGTGAGCAGCGTGGTCGCGAAGCTTGCGATGGCCGATGACAGCCAGAGCATGAGGAGGAGCAGCCAGCGGCGTCGCCACACGACGACGGCCACGGCGAGCAGCGGCACGAACGTCGCCATGATCTGGGCGGTCCCGAGCACGGCTTGTTCGACGGAGTTCGGGATCCGACCGATCGCGTCGACGACGTCGTTCTCGACGCCCGAGATGGTTCCCTCGGCAAAGCTCGCCGCGAACAATCCGACCACTGCGAACGCCGATGCGATCAGCAGTCGGAGGAGGTCCCCCGGCGCCCAGCGTTGCCGGGCCGGCGGTGGTGGGAACAGTGCGACGGCGGGTGCCCCGGTGGCGTCGGGGTCGGTCGCTGTCTCGGTCACGCAGACTCGATCCTAGGTGGCCGTCGCCCGTTCCCGAAGGGGTCCGAGGATGGGGTCGGTCGGCCGGCGTCGGAGATCGCGTACTGTCCGACACCGGGGAGATACTGGGAGAGGAACGGCACGTGGAGGAATCCACCACGACGAGAGGAAGTCGGTTCGGCGGCCTGGCCAGGGCCGTGCCGATCCTGCGTTGGCTGCCCGCGTACCCGCGGCGACTGATCCGCGGCGACGTCGTGGCGGGGGCCATGGTGGCGGCGCTCTTGATTCCGCAGTCGCTCGGCTACGCGCGCATCGCCGGCGTTCCCGTCGAGGTCGGCCTCTACGCCGTACCGCTCGCGCTGCTGGCCTACGCAGTGTTGGGGTCGTCACCGCAGCTGATCGTCGGGCCGGCGTCGACGGTCGCCATCGTCTCCGGATCGCTCGTTGCAGACATCGCTCGCGACAACCCCGAGGACGCGGTGGCGATCACCGGGGCATTGGCGATCGCGGCAGGCGTGGTGCTTGCCGCGACCGGTGTGCTGCGCATCGCCTGGCTGGCCGAGTTCCTTTCCAAGCCGATCGTGACCGGCTTCGTGTTCGGCCTGACCCTCACGATCATCATCGGTGAGCTCCCGAGGCTGCTCGGCATCCCGAAACCGGAGGGCAGCCTGATCGGTGTGTTCGTCCGAACGGTCGAGCGGCTCGACGAGGCGAACGGCTGGACGGCGTTGGTGGGCGGCGTGGCGATGCTCGTGTTGTCCGTCGGTCGGCGATTCGCCGCGCGCGTTCCGTGGGGACTCGTGGTGCTCGTGGTCGGTGTTGCCGCGTCGCGCGTTCTTGATCTCGAGGCCGAGGGTGTCGCGATGATCGGCGACGTGCCAGCCGGTCTCCCGCCCATCGGCATTCCGTCGATCCCGCGGGACGATTTCGGAGCGGTACTGGTCGGCGGCGTGTCGCTCGCGCTCGTGGCCCTCGCTGAGGGGCTCGCCGCCACCCGCCTGTTTGCCACACGTGGCGGCTACCGCGTCGAGACCGAGCGCGAGCTCGTCGGCATGGGCGCGGCCAATGTGGCCGCGGGACTGACCGGCGGGTTGGCGGTCGCCGGAAGCCTCTCCAAGACGGCGGCCGCCGAGCAGGCCGGTGGCCGGAGCCAGATCACCGGGATCACCTCGGCGGTGCTCGTGATCGTGGTTCTGCTGGCCTTCACCTGGGTGTTCGAAGACCTTCCCCAAGCTGTCCTGAGCGCGATCGTGGTCGCGGCAGTGTGGGGGCTGATGGACGTGGCGGCCGTTCGCCGGTACGCGAACGTTCGCCGCGCCGACTTCGTTGCTGCCGTCGTCGGCATCGCTGCGGTGGTGCTGTTCGGGCCGCTCCCCGGCCTCGGCATCTCGATCACCGTTGCACTCCTGGCCATCATCTACAGGTCGAGTTCGCCGCGTATCGAGGTGCTGGGCAAGATCAGCGACGAGAAGGCTGCGTGGGGTCGGGTGCGCCACCACCCCGACCGCGAGCCGGTCGACGGCATCATCGTCGTCAGGCTCGACGCGCCGCTGTTCTGGGCGAACGCCACGGCCATCGAGGACCGGTTGCTGGTCGAGGTCGGCCGATGGCCCGAACCCCGCGCCCTGGTGCTCGACCTCGAGGCCACCACCCAGCTCGACACGACGGCCGCGGACATGCTCACGCATCTCGCCGAAGAGCTCGCAGGGCGCGGCGTCAGCCTCTACCTGGCGCGCGTGCTCCATCGCGTCGAGGCGGTCCTGGATCGATCGGGGTTCTTCGAGGTGGTCGACAGCGACAACACCTGGCACAGCATCTCGCAGTGTGTGCGTGCCGCACGACGTGACACCGGCCTCAAGGGAAAGTCGCACGCGTCGGTCGACGCTCCGGACGACGACGGTCCGCCCGTCGACGATGAGGTCGAGGTGCTCGACGAGGATGAGCCGAGCCACGATGGCGGAGCGCCGCCGAGCTGACCGGTTCGCCGTGTCGGAGACATCCGAGCCGACCCGGACGTGGGATCATCGTCCGATGTATGCAGTTGCAACGTTCCTGGTGGTGGCCGTCCTCTCAATGGCATTCACCCGCTTGGCCGCCGGCGCGCTGATCGCGACAGGCCTACCGCCGGAGGTCGCGTCGTTCCAGGCGCGGTCCGCGTTCAGCGGCGCCGGATTCACCACCAGAGAGGCCGAGAACGTCGTGAATCATCCGGCGCGCCGCAAGATCATCGGGACCACCATGTTCGTCGGCAATCTGGGGACGCCGACCCTGGTCGTCACCGTGCTCGTCGGCTTCTTGGCTCCCGGGCCCGGCAACACCACTGAACGGGCGATGGTCACCATTTCCGGTCTGGTGTTCATCGTCATGCTCGTCGCCAACGGTCCGGCGCAGCGGGCGCTCGCGCGCATCGGACAACAGCAGGCCCGGAAGCGACTGCTCCCACATCTCGACCGACACGTCGTCGAGTTGTACTCCGTCGGTGACGACTTCGTGGTCGGATCACTGCGGGTCGCCGATCACCCGGATCCAGGGGTCCGGAGCCTGCGGGGGATCGATGACGCACTTCCGGCCGTGAGTGTCCTCGGGGTTCGACATGGCGAGGGATACCTCGGTCGTCCACCGGTCGACGTCGCGCTCGATGCCGGCGATGAGATCATCGTCTACGGCCGTCGTTCAGATCTCGAGCAGTTCGAGAGGTCGCGCCCGTAATGATGTAATCATCATTACAGTGAAGGGATGACCGCAACCGAGACCGCTCCCTCCAGCTCCATCGATGCCTGGTTTGCCGGACGACTGCCGTCCGAGTGGACGAGTGTGCAGGCCGCGGTGATCGTCGTCGACCGCGAAGAGATCACCGTCACCCTCACTGTCGAGCCTCCCACCCTTGATGACGAGGCCAGCGCCGCTGATCGCGCCGAGGCCGTCGCCGGGCGTCTCGCTGGGTTTCGAGAGGACACCAGGGATCGACGCATCGCGATCGCCCGCGAAGCCGAACACCGCTTCGAGCGCAAAGTCGCCTGGGCCGTGATCATCGGCGAACAGACCCACGTCTTCACCCACCTCGCTGTTCCGGTGATGAGTCGACTTCGACAGCCGGAGCGGCTGGTGCTCGACACGCTGGTCGCCGCGAACGTCGCACGCTCTCGCGCCGACGCGTTGGCGTGGTGCGTACGACTCGTGGGTAAGAACGCCGACGAGTGGCTCGCCGAGCTTCGCGACGCGATGTCCGCGGTCGACGACGTTCGAGCCACCGGACCCGACGCCTGAAACGGCGCTACGGGTTCTGAGAACTGCCACGAAGGCTGCCGCGGGTGGCAGCATGTGGATGTGGGCACGTGCGATCTCGATTCCGGGCAACTCATCGATCTCCTCGATCTTGCGCCGCACCCGGAGGGTGGGCACTACGTCCAGACGTGGCGTGATCCCTCCGACGGCGGTCGTTCGAGTGGCACCGCGATCTACTTCCTGTTGCGAGCGGGCGAGGTGTCGCATTGGCACCGCGTCGACAGCGCAGAGATCTGGCATCACTACGCGGGCGCACCGCTCTCCTTGAGTACATGGACCGACGGCGGATCGGTTGCGAGCCGCCGCCTCGGAACCGACCTCGTGGCCGGAGAGCGGCCTCAGCTCGTCGTCGAGCCAGGGGAGTGGCAGTCCGCCCGAACACTCGGTGACTGGACCCTTGTCGGCAACACGGTGTCGCCAGGCTTCGAGTTCGATCACTTCGAACTCGCCGAACCCGGCTGGCAGCCTCCCGGAACGGAGCCGACGTCATGACATCATCACTGCCGCCGCCGCTGCCGATCGATCGCCCGCCCACGCCGTGGAGGCTGGCGCGCATGGTCGTGTTGGGCGTCGTCCAGGCGGTCGTTCTGCTGCTCGTGTCGGTGGTGCTCGACGGGTTGACGATCACGGGGTTCGGCGCCGCGTTCGGAATGGTGGTGGCGCTCGGAGTCCTGAATGCGCTCATCTGGCCGCTGGTCATCAGGGTGACCCTGCCACTCGTCATGTGGACCGTTGGGTTGTTCACGTTCGTCCTGAACGCACTCTTCGTGTGGGCAGCGGCTGCGGCATTCGGCGGTGTCCAGATCTCGTCATTCTGGACAGCGCTCGCCGTCGCGATGGTGTTGACGATCGTCAACCTGACGGTCGGTGGAATGCTGAACGTCGACGGCGATCACGTGTGGCGTAGCAAGGTCGCGCACCGGGTACTGAAGCGTCAGGGGCGACTGGAACACAACGATGTCCCGGGCTTCCTGTTCATCCAGATCGACGGGCTCGGCCACGACGTACTGGTCGACGCGATCGAGTCCGGTCACGCTCCGTTCCTGGCCCGGCTGGTCGCCGGCGGCACGCACTCGCTCCACCGTTGGGAGTGCGACCTGTCGTCGCAGACGGGCGCGATGCAGGCGGGCATCCTCCTCGGCGACAACCACAACATGCCTGCGTTTCGCTGGTACGAGAAGGAAACCGGGCGGATCATGGTCACCAACCGGCCCCACGACGCGGCCGACATCGAGGAGCGCCAATCGACCGGAACCGGGTTGCTCGTGGGCGGCGGAGCATCTCGCGCCAACGTGTTCACCGGCGACGCGGACGACTCGATGCTGACGTTCAGTTCGGTGAGCGAGCAGTCCCGGCCGGGCGAGGGCTTCCTGTACGTCGTGTCGACGCCGTACACGCTGTTTCGCGTCATCGCGCTCATGGTCGCCGACATCGTTCGTGAGAAGCGGGCCTATCGGCGTGCCCGTCGGGACGGTGTGCAACCGCTCGGCCACCGGGGCGGTGTGTATCCCCTCCTGCGGGCAGGGACGACGGTGGCACTCGCCGAGATCACTTGGGCGATCCTCGTCTCCGACATCGCGCGTGGCGTTCCATCGGCCTACGTCGACCTGGTGGGTTACGACGAGGTCGCCCACCATTCGGGCATCAAGGCTCCCGACGCACTCGACACACTGCGTCGGACCGACGACCAACTCGAACGGCTCCTCACGACGCTCGAAGCGGCACCGCGGCCCTATCACGTGGTGGTCCTCGCCGATCATGGTCAGACCCAGGGAGCGACGTTCAAACAGCGTTACGGCGAGACCCTCGACGCGGTCGTGCAACGGCTCGCCGAGGCACAGGTGACAGCGCCGGTGCTGAGCGAGGAGGGATGGAACAATGTGAACGGCCTGCTGACCGATGCGGCTGCTGACCCGTCACCCCTCGGCCAGGCGGTCAAGCGAGTGACGCGTAAACGCACGACCGACGGCGAAGTCGTGGTCGGCCCCGATACGCAGCGCTCGCTCGATGACGATGATGACGGGGACGTGATCGTTCTCGCGTCGGGCAATCTCGGCCTCGTGTCGTTCGCTGAGCTTGCGGGTCGGGCGACGCGCCAGCAGGTCGACGCGGCGTACCCTGGGTTGATCGACGGGCTCCGAAGTCACGCAGGCATCGGACTCCTGCTCGTGCGTGACGAGGTCGAGGGCGACGTGGTGCTCGGCCCGGCCGGCACCCACTACTTGACCGACGGTCGCGTCGAGGGAGACGACCCGCTGACCGTGTTCGGCCCGAACACTGCGGACCACCTCCGGCGCACGAGCGACTTCGACAATTGTCCCGACCTGCTGATCAACAGCTTCTTCGACCCGGCCAGCGACGAGGGTGCTGCCTTCGAAGAGCTGATCGGTTTCCACGGCGGGCTCGGTGGCAAGCAGAGCCACCCGTTCGTCCTCGCCCCGACGGGCCTCGCGCAGCCGACTGCGCCGCTCGTGGGTGCCCGTTCGATCCACGAGTTGTTCAAGGCGTGGATCGACGAGTACGGCCACAACGACCAGTCGTCGGCTCGTTGACCGACCGCTGCAGTCGCGCTCCGACGTGTCGAGCGGGGCCCATCTAGAGTCGCCGACTGTGACGGACTGGACAGCGATTACCCAACGAAACGCCCGCTCGGTGCAGACCACGATTGGGTGGATTTACTGGGATCCCGGTGCCGTCAGCAGGTTCGAGGCGCTCGGGCTCCCCGGCGGACTCGGCTACATCGCCGGTCGGTGCGCCCCGCTCGGACCCGCCGGACCCGAGGCAGTGGTAGCGGCGTTCGGATCGATCAGCCCGCTCGGCATCGCGCTCGCCCTCGATGCCGTCGAGCGCAACACGACCTTCGACGACGTCTGGGCCGCCAGAAACGAGGCCGTGCTCGAGGGCCTGGCCGCGCATGCCCCCGACATCCAGGAGCCGCTCGCCACACTCGGACCGATCCTGTGGCCGGTCATCGACCAGCTCCCGCGTCTCGGACGAGTGTTCTTCGGAGCCCACCTACGAATGTCCCGACCCACCGACGCAGTGCTGTCGGGCTGGCATGCAGTCAACTGCATTCGCGAATGGCGAGGTGACACGCACTGGGCCATCGTTGCAGCCGCAGGCTTCACCGGTGCCGAGGCATCGATCCTCCACAATGCCTGGATCGGCTACGAGAAGGACTGGCTCCCCAAGTCGCGCGGGAGCAGCGACGACGACACCGCCGCCGGGTGGTCCTCGCTCGAATCGAAGGGGCTCGTCGTCGACGGTGAGGTCACGAAGGAAGGGATCGACGTCCGACAGCGGATCGAGGACGACACCGACCGGCTGACCACGACACCGTGGAGGCTGCTGGGCGAAGCGGCGTCGAATCGCTTCGCCGACGACTTCGAACCGCCGTGTGAACGGCTGCTCGCGCGCGTCGACCTCACTGCCGGGACGAACTACCAACCGGCGTCGCGACTTCGATCGTGACGGTGACGCGAGGGTCGTCGGCCGTACTCGGCTGATGGCAATCGCCGACGCCTCCGACCAACAGGCCGAGGACGCCTGGCACGCCCTCGACACCGTGGTCGCGCTGCTCGCGCTGCTTGCGCCGGCGGGGGTCGAGATCGACAAGGCGGTCCGCCGTCGGCGTTGATCGCTCACTCGCGGTAGGCGCAAGCGCCGCGGCGCCTCGATGTGGGGGAGTGATGGGCCGTTCGCGGCGCCGACCTGGCGTATTGTCGCGGTGTGGCATCGGGTCGGATCAGCCGCCGCGCGCTGTTGGGCGCGGCCGTCGTGGCGGGCGCCGCAGGGGCGGGCGGCGTCGCTCGCGGCGCTCCGGCGAACGAGTTCGCGTCGGTCGTCGCCCGAGCCGACCGGGTCCGCACGCCCCGTCACCGCCGCCCGGGCTGGACCGTGGGTGCCATCGGACGCAGCGGGCAGGGCCGCCCGATCAGACGCTGGGACTCGAAGCCGGTGGACGCCCGCCGCCACGTTGCCGTCATCTGTGGCATCCACGGCGACGAGCGCGGGATGGCCGAACTTGCCGACGGATTCGGACGAATCGATGTGCCCCCCGACCTGCACCTCACGATCGTGCCCCACCTGAACCCGGACGGCTGGGTTGCCGGCACGCGCCGCAACGGCGACGGGGTCGACCTCAATCGCAACTTTCCGTGGGGGTGGCGTCGGGATGGGGTCGGTGGCGTTGGCCCAGCATCGGAACTCGAAACCCAGGCGGCGATGTGGTTTCTCGGCAGCGAACGTCCCGACCTGACGATCTGGGTGCATCAGCCACTCGGCTATGTGGCTGCCCTCGGGGGGTGCCCTTCCCACTATGCCGACATCTGGTCGCACGCCTCGAGCGTGCCGGTTCGTGAGAATCTTCGCCAGGTCGGTGGTGGCGAGACCTGGTCGACGATGGCGTTGGGCCTGAGATCGATGCTGGTCGAGGTTGCGGGGACGAAGGCCGAACCGGTCGGCGTGCCGCAACACGTCGAGGCGCTCGAGGCCCTGCTCCGCGTCGCGGAACCCTCCTGACCCCTCGAGGACGGTTCGCTTGCGAACCAGCCCCGACGCCCGGATGACTCACCGGATCCCGGATGGGGTCCACCGTTTGGACGCCGATACCTGGAAACCTCTCGGCCCGTGGAAGGAACCGTCTACGTCCTCGTTGGGTGGGTCGTGCTTTCGGTCGTGGTCGTGGCGCTTTGGAACACGTGCCGACTCGTCGTCCGCGCTCGCAACCGTCGCGTCGAAGCGATCAGGTCACGCCGCAGTGCGGTGCTCGTCGGCGACTCACGGGTCGTCGCAGGCCACGGCGCTTCCGCTCGAACGTCTGGAGCCAAGGCCGTCGTACTCGATCGGTCGTCCGGACGGCAACGCCGCTGACGGCGACACCGGCGACGGGACTTCCGCAGCTCGGTCGACGTCGAGTGGGCCCCGAGAGATCGTCACGACGGTCGCGACCGTCACCGACGTCAGCAGCACGATCTCCACCACCGACACGAGACGAACATCGAAGAGCTCGCGTCGATAGAGCAATGTGTCGATGTGGTGGAGTGACACGGTGCGGGCCGCCGCAAAGCTCACGAGGGCTCCGATCAAGGCGGCCGACGGGAGATAGCGCCGCCGCCGGGGAGGAACGCGCCAGATCGCCACGACGGTGCTGATCGTCCACGCCGCCACGATCGACGCAACGACGGGCACCTGCAGCGATCGGCGGTCGAGGTACCAACGGTCCGCACGTGCCCGCTCACGGGCGAGGTCGGCCAGGGCATCAGCCGCATCCACTGCCATGGCCGAACCCATCGCCACGAGGAGCGCCGCTTGGAGTAGCCAGAAGGTCGGCCACAGCGCAGTGCGAGCATTCTCCCTGTGAAGGCGAAGCTCGGACACGAAAGCGACGAGGGCGGTCAGCGCTGCGATTGCGTAGCACGCGAGCCGAAATCCGTCGGCATCGAACAAGGCACTCATGGTCTGTGATCCGCTTCCGTCTCAGTGCATCACGGAAGATCGGCCAGGAGGTCGATCTTCGCAGTCGTCAGCGGTTGGCTTTTGCGGCCTGTTTGGCCAGTCGCTTGGCCGTGCGGCCGATCGGCTCGATGTTGCGATGATCGCAATCACCGATCTCGGCGCCGTTCTCGAACAACACGCGGTATCGCTGCCAGTTGAAGCCGTTCGCCAGGATGACCTTGCCCTCGGTGCCGACCGGGACGCCGTGGATCTCGGCGGTGCTGCGCACCTTGTCGTTCATCTTCAACGAGATCTGGCCGTCGTGCGGTGACGCCAGCTTGTGCGGCTTCCAGTACTCCATCGAGACCATTCTGCCGGATCGGACGGCCGGATGCGCGATTCGGTCGGTGTCGTGGCCAGGGTTTCTGTTGCGGTCAGGTCGCCGCGGCCGATTCAACCAGACACAGATAGCCTCGGCATCCGTGAAGAGTTCGGTTGAAGTCCTCGAGGACAACAAGGTCAAGGTTTACGTCGAAGTCGAAGAGGCTGAATTCGACAAGGACATCGACAAGGCATTCAAGCTGCTGGCGAAGGAGGTCAACCTTCCCGGATTCCGAGCGGGCAAAGTGCCGCGCAAGGTGCTCGAAGCCCGCGTCGGCCTCGGCCCGGCGAGGGAGCAGGCACTCCGCGACGCGGTTCCCGAATACCTCTCGCGTGCAGTCAACGAGAACGACGTCGACTTGATCGCTACGCCAGAGGTCGAGATCACCGACGGCGAGGAGTCCGGACCGGTCGAATTCGAGGCGACCTGCCAGGTTCGTCCGATCATCACCGTCTCCGGATATGACGCACTGCGTGTCGAGTTGCCCGGCGTGGAGGTCGGCGACACCGACATCACCGAGGCCCAAGAGGCCGAACTCGCCCGCGACGCGTCGTTGAGCGACGTCGATCGGCCCGCCCAGACCGGCGACTTCGTCGTGATCGACATGACGGCGTTGCGCGACGACGAGGAAGTGCTCGGCCTGAACACCGAAGACTGGTCGTACGAGATCGGCCAGGGATGGGTCACCGACGACTTCGACGAGCACCTCGTCGGCGTCTCGGCCGGCGACACAATCGAGTTCAAGGCCACGCCGAAGGGCACCGAGGACGAAGCCGACTTCACTGTCAAGGTGCAGACGGTGCAGAGCCGCGAGTTGCCCGAACTCACTGACGAATGGGTCGACGAGAACGTCGGCGAGTTCGACACCGTCGAGGCGTGGACGGAGAACCTCCGCGAGACGCTCGCCGAGCGCAAGCTCAGCACCGCTCGTCAGCAGGCCGGTACCGCGTTGAATGACGCCCTCGCCGAACTCGTCGAGATCGAGGTGCCCGAACCGATGGTCGCCGCAGACCTCAACCAGCGGGTCCAGGGCACGATCCAACAATTCCAGGCGCAGGGCATCGATTTCGAGCAGTGGATGCAAGCCACCGGCCAGGATCCCGAGAGCTTCGTGGAGGGCATGCGTGGACAGTCCGAGCAAGCCGTCAAGGTCGATCTGGCGCTCCGTGCGATCGCGGTTGCCGAGAACATCGACGTCACCGACGACGAACTCGAGCGCGAGTACGCCCGGATGGCGATGCAGTACAGCCAGAAGGCGAAGGAGATCCGTCGGGCGTATGAGCAGAACGACGCCGTCTCCGAGCTGATCGGCCAGATCAGCAAGTCCAAGGCGTTCGACGTGCTCGTGCACAGCGCAACCTACGTCGACGAGGACGGTAATGAGATCGATAGCGACTCGCTCATCGGACATACTCACGGCGAGCACGATCACGACGAGCACGAACCCGAAGCAACCGACACCGAAGCCACGGAGGATGATGACTGATGGAACGCGATGCACAGAGCCTGTACGGCGCACAGAACTACATGGTCCCGAACGTCGTCGAACAGACGAGCCGCGGTGAGCGTTCCTACGACCTCTACAGCCGACTGCTCAAGGAGAACATCATCTTCTTGCAGACACCTGTCGATGACACCGTGGCGAGTCTCATCTCGGCGCAGCTGATCTTCCTCGAGTCGGAGAACCCCGACAAGGACATCAACATCTACATCAACAGCCCGGGCGGCGACATCACCGCGCTGTTCGCGATCTACGACACGATGCAGTTCGTCAAGAACGACATTGCGACGATTTGCTTGGGCCAGGCTGCCTCGGCGGCGGCGGTGTTGCTCGCTGCCGGCACGAAGGGCAAGCGGCTTGCGTTGCCGCATGCACGCGTTCTGCTGCACCAGCCCTCCGGTCAAGTCGGCTACGGCCAGGTCACCGACCTCGAACTCGCTGCTGCCGAGATTCAGCGGATGCGCGAGATCCTCGACGGAATCCTTTCTGATCACACCGGTCAGCCGATCGAGAAGATCCATGTCGACACCGACCGCGACTTCGTCATGGAGGCCCAAGAGGCCCTCGAATACGGCATCATCGACCAGGTCATCTCCTCGCGAGAAGCCGTCGACCGAGCGGGCCCGATCCGCTGACCGCTGGGTTCTGCGGATCCGATGTCGGCCCGGTCCTCGCATGAGGCAGCGAGATGTTGCACAATGAGGGGCCGTCGTCTGCGCGGGACTCGCACGACCGAGAAGTGAGCTTGAGGGAGAATCGACAGTGGCGAAATTCGGTGACACCGGCGAACTCCTGAAGTGCTCGTTCTGCGGCAAGTCGCAGAAGCAGGTCAAGAAGCTGATCGCGGGCCCTGGTGTCTACATCTGTGACGAGTGCATCGATCTCTGCAACGAGATCATCGAAGAAGAACTCACCGAGACCGCTGACGTCAGCTTCGAGACCCTCCCGAACCCGCGGGAAGTGCGTGCGTTCCTCGACGACTACGTCGTCGGCCAGGACGACGCAAAGAAAATCCTTTCCGTTGCCGTCTACAACCACTACCGGCGGATCCAACACCAGGCCGACAACGAAGCAACCGTCGGGCGGCGCGACGAGGTCGAACTCGCCAAGTCGAACATCTTGCTGCTCGGGCCAACCGGCTGCGGCAAGACCCACCTCGCTCAGACCCTCGCCCGTCAGCTCAACGTGCCGTTCGCCGTTGCCGATGCCACCGCGCTCACCGAGGCTGGCTACGTCGGCGAGGACGTCGAGAACATCCTGCTCAAGCTGATCCAGGCAGCCGATTTCGACGTCAAACGGGCCGAGACGGGCATCGTGTACATCGACGAGATCGACAAGGTCGCACGCAAGAGCGAGAATCCATCGATCACGCGTGATGTCTCGGGTGAAGGCGTGCAGCAGGCACTGCTCAAGATTCTCGAGGGGACCCAGGCCTCGGTGCCGCCGCAGGGTGGCCGGAAGCATCCGCATCAGGAGTTCATCCAGATCGACACGACCAACGTGTTGTTCATCCTCGGCGGCGCGTTCGCCGGCCTCGACGACATCATCGAGAACCGGATCGGGCAGAAGGGCGTCGGCTTCAACCACACCGTTCGCAGCCACGTCGACCGCGATCCGGGTGAGCTCTTCGCCCAGGTCCTCCCCGAAGACCTCGTCAAGTTCGGCATGATCCCCGAGTTCATCGGCCGCCTGCCGATGGTCGGCGCCGTCCGATCGCTCGACAAAGAGGCGTTGATCTCGATTCTGACCGAGCCGAAGAACAGCCTGGTCAAGCAGTACGAGAAGATCTTCGGATTCGAAGACGTCGAATTGGAGTTCACGCCCGACGGGCTCACGGCGATCGCCGATCAGGCCTTGCTCCGGGCCACAGGCGCCCGAGGCCTGCGCGCCATCCTCGAAGAGGTGCTACTCGAAACCATGTACGACCTTCCCGGACGGACCGACATTGGCAAGGTCGTCATCGACGAGAAGACCGTGACCGAGAAGGTCAACCCGACGCTCGTGCCCCGCAAGGCGCCCCGTCAGCGCAAAGCCGCCTCCTGATGTTGCGCTGCGTGTCAGGCACGCAGCGCAACGCGATTCACCGACAGGACACCCGATGAACTTCCAGGAGGCGCTCGCGTACCTCGACGAGCACATGTCGTACCAGAAGACGGGGCGAATCGATTCGCCCTCGGTGGAACCGATCACCGCGATCTGCTCGGCCCTCGGCGACCCGCAGCTGAGCGCCCCGGTCATCCATGTCACCGGCACGAACGGCAAGGGATCGACTGTCCAGATCATCTCCCGGCTGCTCGCCGCGCAGGGTCTGACCGTCGGTACGTACACGAGCCCGCACCTCGAGCACGTCACCGAGCGGTTCAAGCGCAACGGTGAGCCGATCACCGAGGAAGAACTCGCCGAGCAAATTGGCGCGGTGGCTGAGATCGCGCCGCTCGTGGGTCAGAACCCCGGATACTTCGAGATCCTCACAGCCGCTGCGTTCCGTTGGTTCGCCGACATCGCGGTCGACGTGATGGTGATCGAGGTCGGGCTGCTCGGTCGGTGGGATGCCACGAACATCGTCGAGTCACAGGTAGCGGTCATCACCAACATCGGGATGGACCACAACGAGTTCGCCGGCCCGTCGATCCGCGATGTCGCCCAGGAGAAGTCGGGCATCGTGAAGCCGGGGTCGGCGGTGATCGTCGGCGAGACCGATCCCGAACTGGTCGACATCTTCCGCCACGCCGGAGGAGCGACGACGTTCGTGCGTGACGACGACTTCGCGATACTGAGCAACTCGCTCGCCGTGAACGGCCGACTGCTCGATCTGCGCACGCCGACCACGATCTACACCGATGTCTTCCTCCCGCTGAATGGTGCCCACCAGGGCGACAACGCCGTGCTCGCGCTCACGGCTGTCGAGACGTTCTTCGCCGCGCCGCTCCCGGAGGACGTGGTGATCGAGGGATTTGCCGAGGTCTCGATGCCGGGCCGATTCGAAGTGCTCGGTCGCCAGCCGTTGGTGATCGTCGACGGGGCCCACAACTCGGTCGGAGCTGACACATGTGCCTCGGTCTTCTTCGGCGATTTCCATCCCGATGGGCGGCGGATCCTGGTCGTCGGGACGACCAGGGATGCCCTGGAGATGTTGTCAGCGCTTCGCGCCGACGAGTTCGACATCGTGTTCGTGGCCACTGCACCGACGCCGCGCGCCATCCCGGCGGCGGACCTGGCCGCGGCGGCAGCGGAACTCGGCTGCGATCACGTCGTTGCCTTCGACGACGTCGAATCGGCGTGTCGGCGTGCGACCGAGTACGCCGACGGTGACGACGCGATTCTCGTGACGGGCAGCTTGTTCACCGTCGGCGCCGCCCGCTCCACCCTTCAACGCCACGCCAACTAGCCGGTGTCAGACACCCGTTGCACCTCGGCGTTGCATGTTGATGCTCACGCTGCGAGCTCCGTCAGCGGGCGCGTCCGCTCGGTCAGCTCCTGAACGGCTCGCGTGAATTCAGGACTCGCCTCGGAGCGTTTGCGGGCACGCTTCAGGAGGCTCCGACACGATGACGGCCCGGCGAGCGTGAGCTCCGATGCGACCATGGACGTCCGGACACACAGTCGGTCCACCAGGACGAGCGCGACGGCCATTCGCGCCTCTGAGCACGTGCCCCGAGGGGCTTGGAGCATTTCGGCCATCGTCAGACCCCATTGGTCGAGCGCATGCCCGATGACCCACCCGGTGAGGGAGTCGTCGCTCGTCTCGAACGCCGACGTCGGCTGAGGAGGCGGCTCGTTCGCAGCGTCAGGTCTGGAGGCATCGTCGCTCAGGAACTTCAACATCCGGGCCCGGTCGTGGTCAAAGAGCTCCAAGAAGAAGTCGGTTCGCAGCCAGGAAACCGAGGGAAATCCGGTCTCGACGTTCAGGTAGCCGCCGAGACTCGACCAAGGGAATGCGGCGAGCGGCCCGAGCCAGCCAGCATCCCGGGCGTTGCGATGGATGTAGCGGAACAACCAGCGATGATGGGCATCATCGGAGACCGTCTCGCTGTGGAAGCGGCTGCGGAAGATCGGGCCGTCGAATCCGTGCCGGTCGTTGAACCAGCGGGTGAAGCGTTCGCTGACGAACTTCATCGCCTCCGAGATCCGGCCGTCTCGAGATCGGACCAGCGCGTGGAAGTGGTTCCCGACGAGGCAGAAGAGGTGGACTTCGACGCCGAATCGGTTCTCGACGTCGCCCAGCAACTCGAGGAAATTCACGTGGTCGCGCCGATCGAGGAAGACGGTCTGACGTCTGGCGCCTCGGTTCATCACATGATGCCAGGTGCCGGGAGGATCGAGTCGCAGCGGTCGGGGCATGCTTTCGATTCTCACCCAGGGGTACTCCAGAGATCTCCGAAAGATGCAACGCCAAGGTGCAACGGGTGTCTGACCCCGGATGGGTGGGTAGCGTGTGCGGCCATGTCTGATCGCACTCTCGTTCTCCTCAAGCCCGATGCCGTGGAGCGCAAGCTCGTCGGAGAGGTCGTCTCCCGCTTCGAGGCGAAGAACCTCGACATCGTCGCGATGGACCTCCGCACGCTCGATTCCGACACGCTCGCCAAGCACTACGAGGAGCACGTCGGGAAGGGTTTCTACGGTGAACTGGTCGAGTTCATGAGCCGTGGTCCGGTCGTTGCCATGGTCGTCGAGGGCCCCGAGGACACCTGGCAGGTCGTCCGCACCATGATGGGGACGACCAACCCCCGCGACGCGGCCCCCGGCACGATCCGTGGTGACCTCGGCATCCTGTTCACCGAGAACCTCGTACACGGCAGTGACTCGCTCGTGTCCGCGGAGCGTGAGATCGGGATCTTCTTCCCGAATCTGTAACATTTGCATGCGGCCGGACACAGGGTCCGGCCGATCGAAGTAGTTTCAGATCGCAGTCGAGCGAGGCGCCGTTGGGAGTGTCCGTCCGACCACACCAGCACAGCTCGCGAAGGGAAGGCCAGCACCATGGCCCGCAACAACCCACTCAGCCTCGGGCGTGACCTCGCCATCGACCTCGGCACGGCGAACACCCTGATCTACGTCCGCGGCCAAGGTGTCGTCCTCGACGAGCCGTCCGTCGTCGCCATCAATGTGAACGACGGCCGCCCGGTCGCCGTGGGCCTCGAGGCGAAGCGAATGATGGGGCGGACCCCCAACCACATCAAGGCGATTCGTCCGCTCAAGGACGGCGTGATCGCCGACTTCGAGGTGTGCGAGAAGATGCTGCGCTACTTCATCCAGAAGGTGCACGCATCGAAGTGGAGTAAGCCGCGGATGGTCATCTGCGTGCCCTCCGGGATCACCGGCGTCGAGCAGCGCGCCGTCCAGGACGCAGCCGAGTACGCCGGTGCTCGCAAGCCCGTGCACATCATCGAAGAGCCGATGGCCGCGGCGATCGGTGCCGACCTGCCCGTTCACGAGCCGTCGGGGAACATGATCGTCGACATCGGTGGCGGCACGACCGAGGTCGCCGTCATCTCGCTCGGCGGCATCGTCACAGCCCAGTCCGTGCGGGTCGCGGGCGACGAACTCGACGACGCCGTCCTGCAGTACGTCAAGAAGGAGTTCTCGCTGGCGATCGGTGATCGCACCGCCGAGGAGATCAAGATCCAGATGGGCTCCGCCTGGCCGATGGAGGAGGAACTGACCGCCGACATCCGCGGCCGCGACCTGATCTCCGGGCTGCCCCGCACTATCCAGTTGACGACCGAACACGTTCGTGAAGCCCTGGCTGAGCCGATCTCTGCCATCGTAGATGCTGTGAAGACGACGCTCGACAAGACTCCGCCCGAGTTGGCAGCCGACATCATGGAAGACGGCATCACCATCACCGGTGGTGGCGCCCTGATCGGTGGCCTCGACGAACGACTGACTCACGAGACCGGCATGCCGATCCGGGTCGCCGACGAACCGCTCTACAGTGTTGTCATCGGATCAGGCCGCGCCCTCGAGAACATCGATGCGATGCGAGGCCTGATGTCGATGGGTGGCGAAGACTGAGCCCTGCGGGCTCAGCGGATTTCTCCCATGCCTCTCTACACCGTCGGGCGACGACGCGTCATCATCGCGCTGCTCCTGACCGGCGCCCTCCTCCTCACCCTCGACCTACGCGGGAATCCGGTTCTCGACACGGTTCGAGATGGGTTCTCCCGGGCGATGGTGCCCGTCGAACAGGCGACCGACGTTGTCACGACACCGGTGCAACGTGCGTGGAACTCGTTCTCCAACTACGACGATCTCGAGCGTGAGAACCAGGCGCTGCGAGATGAGATCGATCGCCAGCGCGGCACGCAAGCGACCGCCGAGGCAAGCATCATCGACTACCAGTTGCTGCTCGCGCTGAACAACCTGCCGTCGCTGTCCGGAATCGAGACCGCCAAGGCACAAGTCGTCGGCGGTGCGACCAACAACATCGACCAGATCGTCGAGATCAACAAGGGCAGCGACAGCGGTATCGCCGTCGGCATGCCGGTCGTCAACCAGGCGGGTTTGATCGGCAAGATCACCCAGGTCAACGCAACGACGTCGAAAGTGATGCTGGTCACCGATCCTCGCTACTCGATCCCGGTCGAGATTCTCGGCGGAACCGGAGAACTCGACGCGGGCGAGGAGCCGACGGACACCACGCCGTCCGGTAGGACCGAGGAGGAACTCGACGAGATCATCGATCAGTCGATCGCCGATGCCGAGGCGGCGGACGCGGCCGAGAACGTCGAGTCCACTCCCGCCGATGTGTTCGAAGATGAGGTGCCGCTCCCGCAGGCGGGGGGCCCGAACGAGGCGACGACGACCACGACGACCTCGTTGCCCGAGGCGGTCCCCACCGGCGAAGAAGCCCCTGTGGTCACCGACCCGGACGGCAACCCGATCGACGCGCCGAGTACCACGACGACCACGACGATCGCCCTCGATCCCGACCAGCTCGAGAAGGAGTTCGGCGTCCTCCAGGGTCGAGGCCAGGGCCGCCCGCCGCAGGTTCGCTTCCTCCAGGACATTCCGTCGCTCGCGGTACTACAGGTCGGCGACCTGATCGAGACCGCCGGCGGCTCGCAGAGCCTTGCGCCTCCCAACATCCCGGTCGGCCGTGTGATCAACCGGGCAAATCGGCCCGGTGTGGCCGGGCCACTCCTCGAGATCGAGCTCAACGCCGATCTCGACAAGCTCAACTTCGTACGTGTCGTGCTCTTTCAGCCGTTGACCGAAGTCGCCGAATAGTCGTCGTCTCTCGGTTCGATGTTCGCTGCGTTCGTCCAGAGCTCGCTGATTCGATTGATTCCGGTCGGCATGGTGATGCTCGCGCTGCAGCGTACGGTCTTCGTCGACATCAAGGTGTCAGGAGTCACGGTGCAGGTGGTCCTGGCGCTTGCGGCCGCGGCCGGAGCGAGCGGGGGCTCTGAGCGAGGGGCTGTTGCGGGATTCGTCCTCGGCACGATGTTCGACCTCGTCGAGGGCACGCCGCTTGGCTCGACAGCGATCGCCTTCACGGTCGCGGGCGCGGCGGCCGGGCTGTTGGCGCTGATCGCCGCCGACCCGCAGTGGTGGCTGAAGGCGATCTTTGTTGGGCTCGGGTGCGCCGCTGGTGAAGCGATGTTGCCCGTTGTCCGCATCTTCATCGGCGAAGAGAGTCCCTGGCCGGCGAACATGCCCAAGGTCATCCTGATCGTTGCGCTCACCGGTGCGTTGATGTCGCCGGTGCTGTTGCCGCTGAGTCGCTGGTGCCTGAAGATACGCGGGCCGGCCTGGACGGCGCCGGCCGAGCAGCCACCGATCTGATCCCGGGCTCACTGGCGGCCCGCCTCAGAAGAGGTCGACGCGTGACGAACAACTCGCAACTTCTCGGTTCCGTGACCAACATGACGGTTGTGTGACAGGCAGACTGTCGCAATGGCTCTCGACAAACGCGCCACTCGCCTTGGCGTGCTCGCACTCGTGGGAACGATGCTGTTCGGGCTGGTCGGCGCGCGGCTGTGGTTCTTGCAGACCGTCGAGCAGGCCGGGCTGCAGGAAGAAGTCGAGCAGACCAAGCAGCGCACGGTCCCGCTGCTGCCCGAGCGGGGTCGGATCTTCGACGCCGAAGGCCGAATTCTCGCGGACAACGAACGAGTACTCACCGTCGCAGTCGACTGGGACGTCATCCGGCGAGACAGCGATCGGGCGGAGATCTTCCGGCGTCTGTCGGGCTGGATCGATGTACCGGTCGAAGACATGGAAGCCCGCTTCGACAGTCAGGTGTACAGCCCCTTCTTGCCGATGCCGGTGGCGGAGGACATCGCCGAGCCGACGGCCGCGGCGATTCTCGAACGGGTCGAAGACCTGCCTGGGGTGCAGATCCTCGAGGAGTCGCGGCGCGTCTATCCGTATGCGCCCCTCGCCAGTCATGTCGTGGGCTACATGGGTCGCATCACCGCCGAGACCAAGGACGTGTACCTCGAGGCGGGCTACCAGTTGAACGAACGGGTCGGGAAGTTCGGGATTGAACTCTCGATGCAGGAAGAACTGCATGGCACTGCCGGCTACGTGACGTACGAGGTCAACAAGTCGAGTCAGATCGTGCGCGAGGTCGAGCGGGTACCCGCGGTGAACGGCCAGGACATCCAGCTGACGATTGACCTGGACCAGCAGCAGTACGCCGAGCAGGCGCTCGAAACCCAGCTCAAGCTGCGGCGCTTCCAGTACGCGAAGAACGGACTCGATCCCGAGACGAACTTCACAACGCGCTTCTTCACCGACTATCCCGAGCTGGTGCCGTTCAAGGCGCCGGCTGGCGCGGTGGTGGTGCAGAACCACGAGAACGGTCACATCGTCGCGCTCGCCAGCTACCCGACGTTCGACAACCGATGGTTCGAATCCGACCTCGGCGGTGGGCGTTTCGAAGAGCTGTTTCCCTCGGTGAATCCCGATGGCACCCCGATCGATCCGGACGAGTCGATTCTCGTCAACCGCGCGATCCAAGGCCGCTACAACCTCGGATCGACGTTCAAGCCGTTCACCGCCTACGCCGCGCTCAACACCGGGCTCTTGAGCACGTCGGACTACTACGTCGACCGCGGCACGTACCGGATGGACTCGATCGACGCGGACCGCTGCAGCTCGGGCCTCGTTCGCTGTGTGTTCAAGAACGCCACGTGCTCGGGAACCGGTCGCCCATGCGTGTACGGGGCCGTCGATGTCGAGACCGCGCTCGCCGTGTCAAGCGACGCGTTCTTCTACCGCATCGGCGAGCAGATCATGGTCGAGAACGACTTCGAACCGATCCTGCAGGAGCAGGTGCGGCTGTTCGGGTTCGGCGCCGACACTGGTATCGACCTGCCGTTCGAGTTCGACGGCACCGTCCCCGACAAGGAGCTCAAGGCGCGCTACGCGGAGCTCGGTGTGATCTCCGACGACGAGGGCTCGGGGTACTTCACCGGTGACAACGTGCAGCTCGCCATCGGCCAGGGCTTGTTGTCGGCGTCGCCGCTGCAACTCGCAACCGGCTACTCAGCCATCGCGAACGGCGGCTTCGTGCTCCGTCCCGAGATCATCAAAGCCATCTACGAACCCGGCGTGCCCGACGCGGCGCAGGCCGGCTACGCCGACATCTCTCAAGCCCGATTCGCCGAGGAGCCGAACACCCGTGGCGACCTCGTTCGTCAGATCCCGCTCTCCGAAGAGATCGGCGGCGAGATCACCCGCGGCCTGCGGCGAGTGATCACCGGGCCGGGCACCGTCAGCGACTACTACCACTCGACGACGGGGGAGAAGCTGTTCTACACCTACCCGTCACGGGCGATCCCAGTTGCAGGAAAGACCGGCACGGCGCAGGGTGCCGGCAACTACCCGTGGAACGACTCCTCCGCGTTCGCCGCCTACAGCATCGATCCGGAACGCCCATTCACCGTGTCCGCCTACCTCGAGAAGAGTGGGTACGGCTCCCAGGCGGCGGGCCCGGTCGTGAAGTGCATCTTCCTGCAGCTCTCGGGTATCGCCCCGGCCGACCCGGTAGCGCTGTCCGATCCACTCGACACGACAGAGCCGGTTCCGGCGGAGTCGCAGCGATTGGCGGACCAATCGTGCTATGCAGGTCGTTTCTCGCCGACTCGCGGCACCGAGTGACCCAACACCTTTGATCCACCTCAGATGACGACCTCATTCCTCTCCCGGAAGCCCGATTCCGGCCTCGGCAACATCAAGGCGAGCCCTGCCGATCCGACGCGCAATATCGACTGGGTGCTGTTGACGGCACAGGCGTTGTTGACGATCATCGGCTGCTTCATCGTCTTCTCGACCTCGCGCACGCGGCTCGACGACGAGTTCGGTTTCGCCACTCGCCAGGTGGTCTTCGCGATTGCAGCGTCGGTCGTGATGGTGATCGTGATGAGCGCCGACTACGAGTTCTGGAAGGACCGGGCCCGCTCGCTCTACATCATCACCGTCGTCAGCTTGATGTTCCTGTTCCTCCTCGGCGTGGCGAGTGGACAGGACCGCATCTCGTTCGACCTCGGCATCATCAACGTGCAGCCGGCCGAGTTGGCCAAGTTCACGACGCTGCTGATGCTGGCAGCGTTTCTTGCCGAAGAACGCAGCGACGAGGTTTCGTACGCCCGTTTCCTGGGCGGCCTGATCATCGTCGGCATTCCGGCCGTGCTCGTCATCGTCCAGCCGGACCTCGGATCCGCGTCGGTCATCGTCTCGATCGCCATGGGTGTCTTGCTCGTGGCGGGCGCGAAGATTCGCTACATCTTCCTGATCTCGTTCCTGTCGGTCGCGACCGTTGCTGCAGCGTTCGTTGGCCGGCTCGTCAACTCGTATCAGGTTGCCCGCATTCGGGCGCTGCTCAATCCAGAGGCGGCCGGGGCCGACGACACGTATCAGGCCGACAACGCAATGCGCGCCCTCGGCACCGGAGGAGTATGGGGCAAGGGATGGTTGAAGGGGCCGCTGACCAATGACGGTGACATTCCGGTCATGTGGGCCGACTTTCCGTTCGCAGCGATTGGCGAACAATTCGGGCTGGTCGGTTGCGCTGTGGTCCTCGGTCTGATCGGCGTGTGTCTCGTGAGGATTTGGCGGATCGCACACCTGTCGCGCGACCTGCTCGGTACCTATGTGTGCGCCGGCGTGTTCGTGATGCTGCTGTGGCAGACCTTCCAGAACGTCGGAATGACACTCAAGATCATGCCGGTGACGGGGTTGCCATTGCCGTTCATCAGCTACGGCGGATCAGGACTGATCGTCTATTTCGCGATGTTCGGCTTGGTGCAGAGCGTCCACATGCGCCGAATGCGGTGAGTTGCCGCGTTCCGGACCCGGCAACTCTCTGATGAGCCGTGAGTGATTGCCCGGCCCGGTGCCCGGCGAACTGTGGCCGGGTTGGGGCTCGTGCGGAGTCGGGAGTGGGTCCATCGGGTGTGACGGTCGGCCCAGTAAGCTGGGCGCGCAGTGATCGACACCGATGAACAGACCCCTGGACCGGCGCACTTCGCTGGTTCGGCGCCGGTGGTGTCAGCACCGACCACCCGTCCCATCAGCCGATGCGGCGGAACCAACACGACTGCCGGGGTCCGCCCGCTGAGCGGCCCGACCCGGGCGACGGAACGACGGCTCGCGCCGACGCTCCCGAGAAGGGACTCCCTCCACCATGGACAACGATCAGAGCACCGCCTCAGACGCCGGGGCGAACCTCGACCAGGGGTCGAGCGCTTCAGCTGACACAGCCGCTTCCAGCGGTTCGCGGTCATCGGCTGGTTCTGCACGACGGCGCCCCGAGAAGGAGGAACGTCCGGCCGGTGATGACGACCGTAACGACGTCGAGCTCCCCGAGAAGATGTCGGAAGGCCGACCGTCGGCCGAGGCATCGGAACGTGCGCTGGTACGTAAGCCCAAGATCGGCGACACGATGCCCGTCCCGTCGGCGCCGCCCCCGGGCCGCACAGGCCCGAATGACGATGCCCCTGCCGGGGGTAACAAGCGGAGACGACGCGGCGGCAAGGGCAAAGGCGGTGGCTCGGGCTCCAGCGATGGCGGCGAAGGCCGCAGCCAGAAGGTGCCGAAGGCCAAGGGTGCCGGCCGTGACAACGACGCCGGCGGCAAGTCCGCAGGCCAGAAGAAGCAGCGACGCGGTCGGGGGAAGGGTCGCGAGCGCAGCCCGGCCACCGACGACGCACTCCTGGAGCAACGCAAGGGTCGCGAGCGCAACGGCAAGCCGGTCGGTCGCTACTTCATGTGCGTGCAGGTCCGTCCCGGGATGGCTCAGGTGGCCGTGCTCGAAGGTCGAAACCTGATCGAGCACTACGTCAGCCGTCCCGCCGACGACGTCGCGCAGATCCACGGCAACATCTACATGGGCAAGGTGCAGAACGTGTTGCCCGGGATGGAGGCGGCGTTCGTCGACATCGCGACGCCGAAGAATGCTGTCCTCTATCGCAGCGACGTCCAGTACGACCCCGCCGACATCGAAGTCAAGGGCAAGAACCCGCGGATCGAGGACATCCTCAAGAACAAGCAGATGATCCTCTGCCAGGTCACGAAGAACCCGATCGCCCACAAGGGCGCCCGGCTCACCCAGGAGGTCTCGCTTCCGGGTCGCTTCGTCGTGTTGATCCCGAACTCGAAGACCTATGGCATCTCGAAACGCCTCCCGGATGACGTCCGCAAGCGACTCCGCAACATCCTCGACCGCGTCAAGCCCGAGGAGCACGGGTTGATCGTGCGCACGGCCGCCGAGCACGCAACCGAAGCCGAATTGGTCGCTGACATGACGGTGCTGCTCAAGCAGTGGGATGACATCGAGAAGCAGGCTGCCAAGACGCAGCGCCCGGCGTTGCTGTCCCGCGAGCCCGAACTCGCGGTCCGGGTCATCCGCGAAGAGTTCAGCGCCGACTACCGCGGCGTGATGATCGACGACGAGCGGCTCTACGAGGAGGTGCGGGACTACGTCCAGGCGTTCAACCCCGAACTCGCCGACCGTATCGAGTACTACGACGCCGACAAGGAAGGACTGTCGCTGTTCGAGCGGTTCCACGTCCACGAGCAGGTGCACAAAGCGCTCGACCGCAAGGTGTGGCTGCCGTCGGGTGGCTCGCTGATCATCGAGCACACCGAAGCGTTGACCGTGATCGACGTGAACACGGGCAAGAACGTCGGCAAGTCGAATCTCGAAGAGACCGTGTTCCACAACAACATGGAGGCCGCTGAGGAAGTCGCGAAGCAGCTTCGCCTGCGGGACATCGGCGGCATCATTGTGATCGACTTCATCGACATGGAGATCCGCGACAACCGGGCCAAGGTGGTCGGGGTTCTGCGTGATGCGCTTGCCCGTGACAAAACCCGCTCACAGGTCTTCGACATCGGTGAGCTCGGTCTGGTCGAGATGACGCGCAAACGGATCGGCGAGGGGCTGCTCACCGAGTACAGCGAGATCTGCCCCGACTGCGAAGGACGCGGTGTGCAGGTCGACTTCTCCATGCTCGAGTGACGACTCCGCTCTCCGGAGCTCAGTGGAGGCAGAGTTCGTTGCCCTCCGGCACCTTCCATGTTGCGAAGTCTTTCACTCGTACCTGTCGGGTGTCGACGAGTCGCTCACCTACGATTGACGACATGCAGATCGAGATCACCGAGGACGCGCAGAAGCTGCTGGAGAGGAAGGGCGGCACGATGTCGATCGACTTCATCCGCCCCACCGGTTGAGGCAAAGTCGCCGAGGTGTCGGTCGACACCAACGTCAAGGGCAAGAACCTTTCGCCCTATCGGAAGCTACGCCATGACCGGTTCAAGATCCTGATCACCCCACAGTTGATCGGAATGGCCGAATCGATGCGGATCGTGGCCAAGGGTGGCATCGGCAAGAAGCTGAAGGTGGAGTTCCAGGCTGCGCCGGGGACCGACGATGGCAGCTGCGAGCTCGGCTGACTCGAGGCCCGGGGCAGTTGTCCACACCGGAGCGGGGTGTTCGGCATCCCCGTGGCCGGAGGTGCGGGAGTGACGTCGGTTCGGGCTCGTCGGAGAGGTGTTGACCGCTGATTTGCGGCGATAGTGTTGCTCCTCGCTATGTACGCAATCATCGCTTCGGGCGGCAAGCAGGAAAAGGTCGCCGAAGGTCAACAGGTTCGTGTCGAATTGCTCGACGGTGACGAAGGCAGCGACGTGTCGCTGCGCCCCGTCATGCTCGTCGATGGCGACACCATCCTCTCGACCCCTGACGAACTCTCGAAGGCTTCGGTCACCGGCAAGATCGTCGGGCAGACCAAGGGCCCCAAGATCAACGGGTTCACCTACAAGAACTCCACGACGTACCGCCGTCGCTACGGTCACCGTCAGAAGTACCACATGGTCGAGATCACCTCGATCTCCGCGAGCTGAGAACAGGAGCACGTCATGTCAAAGACCAAAGGTGGCGGTTCAACCCGCAACGGGCGCGACTCCAACGCACAGCGCCTCGGCGTCAAGGCGTTCGACGGTGAGAAGATCACCGCCGGCTCGATCATCGTGCGTCAGCGTGGCACCCGGTTCCACCCGGGTCACAACGTGAAGATCGGCAAGGACGACACACTCTTCTCGACGATCGATGGGTCGGTCAAGTTCGGCTCCCGTAAGGGCCGCAAGACCGTCGACGTCCTCGAACTCCAGGACTGAACGTCCCGGGCACCCACCGGGCGCCCCCCGAACTGACGAAGCCCCGGCCATCGGCCGGGGCTTCGGTCGTTTTCGTGGGGCGCCGGCGACCGATCAGCCCGGCCGCGTCACGTGACGGGTCAGACCCATCACGTCACGCGTCACGTGACGGGTCAGACCCGTCACGTGACGATCAGGCGAGGGCCGATTCGAGTTGGTCGACGGCGGTGTTGAGCTCAGCGGGGAGCTTGTCGCCGAAGCGTGCGAAGTGGTTGCGAATCTGCGGCACGGCCTGCTTCCAGCCGTCGGAGTCGACCGTCAGCAGCGTGTCGAGATCGGCGGCATCGATGTCGAGCCCGTCGGTGTCGAGCGTGCCGGGTACCGGAAGCTTGCCGATCGCGGTCTGGACGACCTCGCCCTTGTCGTCGCAGCGTTCGAACACGAACTTCAGCACACGGCTGTTCTCGCCGAATCCGGGCCACAGGAATCGACCGTCCTCGTCACGACGGAACCAGTTGACGAAGAAGATCTTCGGCAGCTTCGACTCGTCGCTCTTCCCCTTCATCGACAGCCAATGTGCGAAGTAGTCGGCGTAGTTGTAGCCGCAGAACGGGAGCATCGCCATCGGGTCGAACCGCAGCTCGCCTTGCACGCCTTCGGCAGCGGCGGTCTTCTCAGACGCCATGATCGATCCGAGGAACACGCCATGCTCCCAGTCGTTCGCCTCGGTCACGAGCGGCACGGTGGTTCGACGGCGGCCGCCGAAGAGGATCGCCGAGATCGGGACGCCGGCGGGGTCTTCCCACTCGGGGCTGATCGACGGGCACTGTGATGCCGGTGCAGTGAAGCGTGCGTTCGGGTGGGCAGCGGGCGTGTCGATCTCGGGGTTCCACTGGTTGCCGCGCCAGTCGGTGGCGCGAGCTGGTGGATCCTCGGTCATCTCCTCCCACCACACGTCGCCATCGGGCGTGAGCGCGGTGTTGGTGTAGATGCAGTTGCCCCACAGCGTCTCCATGGCGTTGTGGTTCGTGGCGTGGCTCGTGCCCGGCGCGACGCCGAAGAAGCCGGCCTCCGGATTGATCGCGTAGAGGCGGCCGTCATCGCCGAACTTCATCCAGCAGATGTCGTCCCCAATCGTCTCGGCCTTCCAGCCCGGAATCGTCGGCACGAGCATTGCCAGGTTGGTCTTGCCGCAGGCTGACGGGAACGCGCCTGCGATGTATTTCGCCTCGCCCTCGGGGTTCGTCAGCTTGAGGATCAGCATGTGCTCCGCGAGCCAACCGTCGTCACGGGCCATCACCGAGGCGATACGCAGCGCAAAGCACTTCTTGCCGAGCAGCGCGTTGCCGCCGTAGCCCGATCCGTACGACATGATCTCGCGGGTATCGGGGAAGTGGACGATGTACTTGTTCTCAGCGTCGCACGGCCATGGCACATCGTCCTGGCCTGGCTCCAGCGGCGCGCCGACCGAGTGGATGCACGGCACCCAATCGTCGTCGCCCAACGCATCGAGTGCGCCTTGCCCCATACGGGTCATGATCCGCATGTTGGTGGCAACGTAGGCCGAATCGCTGAGCTCCACGCCGATGTGGGCGATCGGGGAACCGAGCGGTCCCATCGAGAAGGGGATGACGTACATCGTGCGGCCCTTCATGCAGCCGCTGTAGAGCCGGTTCATCTCGGCGCGCATCTCGTCGGGGTCGCGCCAATTGTTGTTCGGGCCCGCAGCATCTTCGGTCGCCGAGCAGATGAACGTGCGGTCTTCGACACGCGCAACGTCTCCGGGGTCGGAGTGCGCCCAATAGCTGTTTGGCCGCTTTGCCTCGTCGAGCCTGGTGAACGTGCCCGAGTCGACGAGGCTCTGTGCGAGCTGCTCGTATTCATCGGCGCTGCCGTCGCACCAGTAGACCTCGTCGGGCTGCATGATCGCGGCCCACTCGGCCACCCAATCCTTGAGGCGTTGATTCGAAGTGGTTGCGCTCATGGTGCTGACTCCCGAGATCTCGTGTCGTGAGGATTTCCTCACGGTGGCTCCACCGTAAACGAGGGCTGGCCTACAGGCGAAACGGCCACGGGGATGTAAACGCTTACATCACGAAGAGCCATGTCGGCATCACAAAAACAGATTGCGAGCTTTCTGAAAATCGGTGCCAGCGATAGCCGAGCCGTGCTCGACGGCGGCTCCGGCTGCTCAGTAGCCGGGAGTGCCCATGTCGACCTCGGAACCGAGGTGCAGGGCAGTTGCGCGGCCGGCATCGTCGAGGTCGAACACGACTCGCTGACCCTGGCGCAGCATGCGGAATATCGAACCCTCGAGGGCGTTCGACGCAAGTTCGTAGTCGGCCAGATCGGTGTCGCACATGACGAGTCCGTCGCCGGTGCTCGGATCGTAGGCCTTGATGACGCCCTGCATGACGAGGTGGCGGCGGTCAGCCGGCCTTGACGACCTTGCCGGACTTGATGCAGCCGGTGCAGACGTTGACGCGCTTGGTGGCGCCGTTCACCGAGGTGCGGATTCGCTGGATGTTCGGGTTCCAACGGCGCTTGGTACGCCGATGCGAGTGAGAAACCGACATGCCCCACGAGGGGCCCTTGCCACACACTTCACACTTCGATGCCATCATCTTCTCCTGGAGAACGTCGCGATTTGGCGCTCAGCTGCCTCGAGTGGACAGAACCGAACGGCCAGATGATGCTAGCGCCGCTTTCGTAGCGTCCAACCGGGTCGGGCCTACACTCCGATGCCGTGCCCACACTGGAACGGTTCAGCACCGAATCACTGCGCGAGCTTGTCGTGACTTTCCGCGACACGGTCAAGGAGCACGCGGGCGAACTCAACCGGCTGAACGTGTATCCCGTTCCGGACGGCGACACGGGCACCAACATGGCACGCACGCTCGACGCCGTGGTTGCCGAGATGGAGACCGCCGACGCCGACGACCTCGACGCCACGTGCGAGGCGATCAGCCATGGGTCGTTGATGGGGGCGCGGGGCAATAGCGGCGTGATCCTCAGTCAGATCATGCGGGGCTTCGCGTCGACGATGAAGTCCGTGCCCTCGACCCCCGACGAGCGCGGTGCGCGTTTCGCCGAGGCGCTCCAGGCGGCGTCGGCCGGCGCCTACCAGGCGGTCCTCAAGCCGATCGAGGGCACGATCCTCACCGTTGTCCGCGAGAGCGCGGAGGCCGCCCGAACAGCATCTGATGCGGGAGGATCGCTCATCGACGTCGTGCGCGCAGCTCGAGCGGCGGGCAAACAAGCGCTCGACAATACGCCCGAGTTGTTGCCGGTCCTCAAGGACGCAGGCGTCGTCGATGCTGGTGGTGCAGGTTTCCTGCTGCTCCTCGACTCGGCGCTGTACGTCGTGGATGGCGAGCCGCTCCCCGAGGCCGAGGAGGACGACGGGACCGGCGGCGCAGTCGCCGCGGCGTTCGACGCACACCCGCCTGACCGCAGCCACGCCCGGATCGTGGGTGGCGCCGACGAGGTCGACGTGGCCGATCAGCGCTTCGAGGTCATGTACTTCCTCGATCTGCTCGACGAGCGGATCGAGGACTTCAAGCAAGCGTGGGGAGCGATCGGTGACTCGATCGTCGTCGTGGGCGGCGACGGCATCTGGAACTGCCACGTCCACACCAACGACGTCGGTGCTGCCATCGAGGTGGCGCTCGACCTCGACGGTCGACCGAAACAGATCCGGATCACCGATCTGTTCGAAGAAGTCGACGAGGAACACGCCAAGCGCGAGGCCGAGATGGCGGGCGGGGCGCCGTCGACCTCATCACCGCGCCCCGCTGCGGCGGGCGCCGGCCTCCCACCTCTCACGACCGCCGTCGTCGGGGTGTGCACGGGTGACGGTCTCGTCGAACTGTTCGCGCAACTCGGTGTTCAGGGCGTCGTGACCGGCGGCCAGACGATGAACCCCTCGACCGCCGAATTGCTCGACACGGTCGAACACGTCAATGCCCAGCAGGTCGTGATTCTCCCGAACAACAAGAACATCATCCCGGTGGCCGAACAGGTCAACGCGCTGACCACCAAAGACGTGGTCGTCGTGTCGACGCGTTCGATGGCCGAAGGGCTTGCCGCGCTCATCGTGTACGACCCCGAGGCGTCGAGCGCGATCAACGGCGAGGGGATGACCGAAGCCGCCGCATCGGTCACGACGGGTGAGATCACCCAGGCAGTGCGCGACACCACCGTCGAGATCGGCGAGATCCGTAAGGACGACTGGATCGGGATCGTCAAGGGTGACGGCATCGTGTCGTGCGCCGCCGACCTGCTCGAAGCGGTGCTGCAACTCCTCGACGACATCATCGACGACGATGCCGAACTGATCACGGTGATCACTGGCGAGGACGCCGATACGGCGACCACCGACTCGATCACCGGATGGCTCGCCGATCACCACGCGGCAGTCGAGGTCGAGGTCCACACCGGCGGTCAGCCATTGTATCCGTACCTGTTCGGAGTTGAATGACGCAACGGGGTACGTCCGATGGCTGAGCCGATCACGCTGCGGGACCTTGCCGACATCCCGGTCGAACGACTGAAGGGTGTCGGGCCCAAGAAGCAGGCGTCGCTCGACAAGGTCGGGATCACCGATCTGTTCGATCTTGTGACGACCTACCCGCGCCGCTGGGTCGATCGCTCGAACGAGGCACGGATCGACGACCTCGTGCCGGGAGAAGAGGCACTCGTGCTCGTGACCGTCCGATCGGTCAACAAACGGACGACCCGCAACCGGCGCACGATGGTCAACGTCAACGTCGGTGACGGATCCGGCCGGATGGACGTCGTGTTCTTCAACCAGCCGTGGCGCGAGCGACAGCTGAAGGAGGGCCTGCAGATCGCGTTGTTCGGCAAGGCCGACACGTATCGGGGTGGACTACAGATGTCGAACCCGGTCGTCGACCTGATCGGTGATCGGACGGGGCGGATCGTGCCGATCTATCCGCAGAGCGAGAAGGCGCAGATCAACACCTGGGAGATGGCCGGTTGGATCGAGGAGACACTGCGTCGGTGTGCGGAGCGCGGCATCGCCGACCCCGTCCCGGGCGCCGTGCTCGCCGAATACAAGATGATCTCGCGGAGTGACGCACTCGCCGGAATTCACCTGCCCGAGGACATGAAGCAGAAGGAGCTGGCGAGGCGGCGGCTCGCCTTCGACGAACTGCTCCGCGTGCAGCTCGTCCTCGTACTCCGCAAGCGAGCGCTCGAGCGCGACCAGCGCGGTTTCGAGCACGCGACCAACGGCGATCTGCTCCGGCGGTTCTACGACTCCCTCCCGTATCCGCTGACCGGGGCGCAGGAACGCGCGATCGGCGAGATCTTCGCCGACCTTGCGACCGGGCACCCGATGCATCGGCTCTTGCAAGGCGACGTGGGCGCCGGCAAGACCGTGGTCTCGGTTGCGGCGATGCTCGCGGGGGTACAGGGCGGGCATCAGGCGGCGTTGATGGCCCCCACCGAGGTGCTCGCCGAGCAACACGCCACAAGCGTGCGGGCGATGCTCGACGGCGTCAGCGTGCCCGATCCGGGGAACCTGTTCGGCGATCGCCCACTCCGTGTCGAGTTGCTGACGAACCGGGTGACCGGCGCCGAACGTAGGGACGTGATGGCCGGCCTGGCCGACGGCTCGGTCGACATCGCCATCGGTACCCACGCGCTGATCCAGGACGCGGTCGACTTCTCCTCGCTCGGCGTCGTGGTCGTCGACGAGCAGCACCGATTCGGGGTCGAACAGCGATCCGCACTCCGCGACAAGACGGCCGACGGTCGGATGCCAGACACGCTCGTGATGACCGCAACGCCGATCCCGCGGACGGCCGCGATGACCGTCTACGGCGACCTCGACGTGAGCGTGCTCGATGAACTGCCACCCGGACGCACCCCGATCGTCACCATGTGGGCGAACGGTCCGCTGATGGAGACCGGTGTGTGGCGCGACATCCGTGGCGAGGTCGAGGCGGGTCGGCAGGCCTACGTCGTCTGCCCGCTGGTGGGGGAGAGCGAGAAGCTCGAAGTCGCCTCCGCGGAGGAGACGCTCGAACGGCTCCAGCACGACGAACTCGGGGGACTCAGGCTCGGGCTGCTGCACGGCAAGATGCACTCCGACGAGAAGGAGTCGACGATGAATCGGTTCCGGGCCGGCGAGCTCGACGTGCTCGTCGCGACCACCGTCATCGAAGTCGGTGTCGACGTGCCGAATGCCACCGTGATGGCGATCCTCGACGCCGACCGGTTCGGCATCGCCCAGCTCCACCAGTTGCGCGGTCGCGTTGGCCGCGGCGAACATGCGTCGACCTGCTGGCTGATCACCCAGCAGCAGGAGGACGGTGACGCGGGCAACCCGCGCGTCGAAGCGCTGGTCGAGACCACCGACGGGTTCGCGTTGGCGGAGGTCGACCTCGAACTTCGCGGCGAAGGAACCCTGATGTCGACGAGTCAGAAGGGCCGCAGTGACCTCAAACTCGCCTCACTTCGCCGTGATCGAAACCTCGTCGAGATCGCCCGTGCCGCAGCCTTCGCCATCGTCGACGGCGACCCGGATCTGGCGAATCACCCGCTGATCGCCGACGAACTCGACCTGATCTTCAGCGACCGCGACGAGGAGTTCCTCACCAAGTCGTGAGCGACGCATCGGCGCCATCGCCGATGCGTCGCTCACGAACCTACGGGCAGGTGACGGTCAGCGTGAACGGCGAGACGACGAGAACACTAGTGGCGTCATAGACCGACACGATGATGCCGTCAGGGTCGACTGCCAAGCCGGTGTAGTTCTGGGAGGCGGCGATCCCGAGATCGTTCAAGACCGGCAGAATGTTGTCGATGAATTGGGCGCCTCCCAGCGTCGCGCCCCAGAAGCACGTGGTGACATCACGCGGGAACGTGAAGATGTGGCTACTGCCTGCACCGGCATAGCTGACCGAGACTCCGGGTGACGAGCGGACGATCGCGCCAGCGGTGTTGACAATGGCGTAGTACATCTCGGGCGCATCGTTCTGATTGACGAAGTTCGCGTCGACCTGGTCCTGGGTGTAGTAGCGGTCGTCGTGGTTGTGGTTCTCGTAGTACCCGTTGATGTCGACGAAGACGTCGACGTCGCCGCGGTTGTTGTAGATCTGGAACGTCTGATCGGCGGCCAGTTCGGTCGTGACCGCGTTGAAGACGCGCTGTCCGGGGGCCGGGTTGAGGGCGGAGGCATCGGGTCGTACCCCGTCCGGCCAGATCGTGAGGAACGAGTTGCTCGTTGCGTTGAGCGCCGTGACGTTCATCGACAGTGCTGTGGCCGTTGCCGGAATCTTGCCGGTGCAGTCAGTGCCGGCCTGTTGCGCGCTGACCGTCATCGTGTCGGCGGCGGCAAGCGGCGAGGACTTCGGTCCGACCGTGTCGGGTGCGGGTCGGGTGTCGGCGATGCGACACGTCTCGATCGGGACGAGCACTGGCCGGTCGCCGGAGGAGACATCGGCCGATGCGAAGTGTTGAGTCGTGGCGCCGACGATGGTGCCGGCGACGAGGGTGGTTGTTGCTATGAGTACGTTTCGTAGGCGCATGAGTCAATGCTCGCGCGTTTATCGACCGTGGTGTGACGAGTATCGCAACGCACGATCGGGCAATGACCGATCGAGCGGGCCGTCAGCGTCCGAATTCGCGGGGTACCGTCGCCGAGGTGGCGGACGAATCGCACGACGAGTTCCGCTGGCTCGAGGACGTCGAGGGGAGCGACGCGTTGGCCTGGGTGCGTCAGCACAATGCGCGGGCAGAGGCGCAGCTCTTCGAGGCGAACGAGTTCGACTGGCTGCGCACCGCAACCCTCGATGTCCTCGAAGCCGACGACAGGATCGCGTACCCGTCGCTCCATGGCGACCTGGTCCACAATTTCTGGACCGATGCCGACCATCGACGCGGGCTGCTTCGCCGCACGACGTGGGACGACTACCGAGCCGGTGATCCTCAGTGGGAAACGATCCTCGATGTCGATGCGCTCTGCGAGGAGGAGGACGAGTCGTGGGTATTCCACGGCTCCTCAACGAGACGCCCCGATCGCCGCCGAGCACTCGTCGAGCTGTCACCCGGCGGATCCGACGCGTCGGTTACCCGTGAATTCGACCTGGTCGACAAGCGCTTCGTGCCGGAGTCCGAAGGGGGCTTCGTCCGGCCGCTCGCCAAGGGTGGCCTCACGTGGATCGACGACGACACCGTCTACGTCACGAGCGAATTCGGCTCCGGAAGCCTCACTCGATCCGGATACCCGCGCACGGTCCGTCGGTGGCGACGAGGCACGCCGATCGAGGACGCCGAGATCGTCTTCGAGGGTCAGGAGACCGACGTGGCAGTCGGGGTGTCGGTCTCGCACGTCGAGGGCTTCGAACACCACGTGTTCGAGCGGGCGCCCGAGTTCTTCACGACCACGACCTCCATTCTGCGCGACGGCGAGATGATCACCGTCGACGTCCCCGATGATGCCGAGGTGCGATTCCACGAACGCTGGATCTTCGTGTCGCCTCGGTCGGATCTCCAGCGCAACACGGAGCGCTTCCCGTCCGGGTCGCTGCTCGTCGCGGACATCGACGGTTTCCTCGCCGGGGCCACGTCGCTGAGGCCGCTGTTCACGCCGACGCCGACCGCATCGCTCGCCGGCTACACGTGCACCCGGCACCGCGTGGTCATCGACGTGCTCGACGACGTCCGCAATGTCCTCTCCGTGGCGACTCCGCCCGATTCGGCCGGTGGCGGGTGGGAGATCCGGCCGATGACCGGTCTTCCCGACGTGTGGACGCTGGCGGCCAGTGCTGTCGACAGCGCTGAATCCGACGACGTCTGGCTCCTCGGCACCGACTTCGTCACACCCGAGACGTTGTACGTCCTGTCGTTGACGGAGGCCGGTGACCCCCAGATGCTCCGCCAGGCGCCCCATCGATTCGACGCCGCCGACGTCGCGATCGAGCAACACTTCGCAGTCAGTGCCGACGGTACGCGCGTGCCGTGTTTCATGGTCGGAACACGGGAGGCACTCGCGGCCACCGACGGTTCCCGGCCGACGTTGCTCACCGGGTACGGCGGCTTCGAAGTGCCGCGGGTCGCTGCGTATTCGGCCGTCGTCGGCAGGTCCTGGCTCGTCGACGGTGGCGTGTACGTGCTGGCGAACATTCGGGGTGGCGGAGAATACGGACCTGCCTGGCACCGGGCGGGTCTGCGGGAGAAACGACCACGGGTCTACGAGGACTTCGAGGCGATTGCCGCGGCGGTGATCGATCGAGGTATCACGTCGCCGGCGAAGCTCGGCATCTCGGGGGGCAGCAATGGCGGCCTGCTCGTCGGCAACATGTACGTCCGGAAGCCCGAGTTGTTCGGTGCGGTGGTCTGTCAGGTGCCGCTCCTCGACATGGAGCGCTACCACCTGCTGCTCGCGGGCGCTTCCTGGATGGCGGAGTACGGCGACCCCGACGATCCCTCCGACTGGCGATACCTGCAGACCTACTCGCCGTACCATCTCGTCGAGCCCGACGTGGAGTACCCGCCGATCCTGCTGACCACCTCGACCCGCGACGACCGGGTCCACCCGGGCCATGCGCGCAAGATGACAGCGCGACTCGAATCGGTCGAGAAGGACGTGACCTACTGGGAGAACATCGAGGGTGGCCACGGCGGAGCAGCCGATGCGGACCAGCAGGCAACGATGCAGGCGTTGATCTTCACGTTCCTGCGCAGCCGCCTCATGGGTGGCTGACACGGCCCGTCCGTCCATCGGGGCGAGGGCGGTCGCAGGCTAGGTTCGCCGCATGCGTCGTCAGGACAAGGCCGATCGGATCGGGGAGATCCTCGACGAGTTGTATCCCGACCCGCCCGTGCCACTCGACCACAAGGACCCGTACACCCTGCTCGTTGCGGTGGCGTTGTCGGCCCAGACGACCGACAAGAAGGTCAACGAAGTCACGCCCGGACTGTTCGCCGTCGCCGACACGCCGGAGAAGATGGCCGCACTCGACCCGGAGGACATCCTCGCCTACATCAAGACGGTCGGTCTGGCGCCCACCAAGGCGAAGAACCTTTGGCTGATGGCGAACCAGATCGTCGACGCCGGCGGCGAGGTGATCGGGGACTGGGACTTCCTCGAGTCACTCGCGGGCGTCGGCCACAAGACCGCGTCCGTGGTCATGGGCGGTTGTTTCGGCGTTCCGGCATTCGCCGTCGACACGCACATCCATCGCCTGGCCGACCGCTGGGGTCTTTCCAACGGTACGACCGTCGAACGCACAGAGCGTGACCTGAAGGCGGTCTTCCCGAAGGACACGTGGAGCGACCGTCACCTTCAGATCATCTACTTCGGCCGGGAATACTGCCCGGCACGCCACCACGATCTTTCGACATGTCCCATCTGCGGCTGGGCGGCCACGAAGAAGCGGATCGCGCTCGAGTCGGGGCGCTGAGCCGTGCATCCTGTCGAAGTCGCTGCAATCGGATTGCTCGTCATCGCGTTCGCTGCCGTGTCGAAGCGGATCGAACACTGGCCGCTCACCATGCCGATGGTGTTCGTTGGTGCCGGGGTGTTCACGGAGGCAATCGGCGTGGTCGACCTCACGCCGGACACCGAAGGGATCAGTCTGATCGCCGAAGTCACCCTGGCCGTGATCCTGTTCAGCGACGCGGTGCGCATCGACATGAAGCGGCTTCGTCGGCAACTCGCGATCCCCCTGCGTCTGCTCGCAATCGGCATGCCGTTGACGATCATCCTGGGCACGCTCGTCAACTCGTTGCTGTTCCCGGACGCCGGTTGGGTGGCCGTGGCGTTGCTCGCCGCCATTCTGGCGCCGACCGACGCCGCCCTTGGCTCCGCCGTCGTCGAGGACGAAAGCGTGCCGGTCCGCGAGCGGCTCGCGTTGAACGTGGAGTCCGGTGTGAACGACGGACTCGCGGTGCCGGTGGTCACGATTCTCACCGCGGTGCTGATCCAGGAGAGCCGGACCACAGCGCAGTGGGCGTGGTTCGTGGTTCAGCAGATCGGGTTCGGTGTCGTGATCGGTGTGGTCATCGGCGGTGTCACCATCGCCGTGTTGCGCTGGTCGAACGCACGCGGATGGGCCGATGCCCGCTACGAGCAGCTCGCGACGTTCGTCGTTCCGCTCGTCGCGCTCTTCGGTGCCGAAGTCGTGTCAGGTAACTCGTTCATCGCCGCCTTCGCAGCGGGGCTCACGTTCGGCTCGTTCCGGTCGCCGCGCGACGAACCGTCACCAATCCTTCCGGTTCGTCTCGGGGCGTTCACGGAGGATGCCGCTCAGCTGTTCGGAATCGCCGCGTTCTTCGTGTTCGGCAACGTGCTGTTGGCCGAGGCGCTGTCGGAAATCACGCTCACCATCGTCGTCTGTGCCTTGCTCACACTGACAGTGGGGCGGATGCTCCCGGTCTGGATCGCGTTGATCGGGACCGACCTGCGGCCCCGCTCGCGGCTCTTCCTCGGATGGTTCGGCCCACGGGGGCTTGCTTCGATCGTCTTCGGGCTGCTGCTGCTCGAGGACACCGAAGCGATGAGCGAGGTTGGGGAGCAGATCTTCGGCGTGATCGCACTGACGGTCGCGGCATCGATCCTGCTGCACGGTGCCACTGCGGCGCCGGGCGCAGGGGCGTATGGCCGGTGGGCGGAACGGGTGATGGAAACCGGCGACGAGACCGAACGCAAGGCCATGGTGATGGAGTCCGAGCTCACCGACGAGCAGCGCAAGCTCATTCCGAAGAGCCGGTGGTCGTCGCGCAGCTAGGCCGCGCTCACCAGTCCGGACGACCGTCGCTCTCGATGTCGGTGTCCTCGAGGACGAGGTCCCACCGGTCGAGGCAATCCTCGCAGCGGTAGGCGACGGCATCGCCCACCTCCCACGTACCGTCCTCGCGCGGCATGGTGAGCAGGAAGCACCGGCCACCGCAGTCGATACAGGTGATCTGCGGCGGCGGAGCGAACATCGGACCATTCTGCCGCCGGATCCTCGTACAGTGCGCCGATGCGCGTCGTTGCGGGAGAACTCGGTGGTCGAAAGCTGGTGTCGCCGGACGGGACGTCGACGCGTCCCACGACCGATCGGGTCCGCGAAGCGATCTTCAATGCGCTCGGCTCGGCCGGGTTGATCGAAGGAGCGCTCGTCGCCGACCTCTTCGCCGGAACCGGTGCGGTCGGCATCGAGGCGCTGTCGCGCGGGGCGGCGCATTGCACGTTCGTGGAGCGTGATCGGACCGCGTTGCGAGCGCTCGAGGAGAACGTCGAATCACTCGATCTCTCCGACCGGACGCGAATCCTGCGATCCGATGCTGGCCAGGCCGCAGCGACCCTCGATGTCGACATCGCGTTCATCGACCCGCCCTACGACTTCGAGGGGTGGAGCGAATTGCTCGCGGTCGTCCGTGCGCCCTTCGTGGTCGCGGAATCGGGTCGAGCGATCGAGGAGCTCGACGGATGGGACGTGACTCGCTCGAAGCGGTACGGGCGTGCGTGGGTGAGCTTTCTGGAGCGCTCGGGGCACTAGCGTTCGACGCACATGAGTGCTGACCCGACCTCGTCCGGCCGCCCCCGGCGGGTGCTGTATCCCGGCAGCTTCGACCCGATCCACCTGGGTCACCTCGACGTGATCCAGCAGGCGCACGAACTGTTCGGCGACGTCGTCGTTGCCGTCATGTACAACTTCGCCAAGCCCTCCGGAATGTTCGACGTCGACGAGCGCGTCGCCTTGATCGAGCAAGCGGTCGGCGGGCTCGACCGGGTGACGGTCGAGAAGCACACCGGGCTGGCGATCCAGGCAGCTGAATCGGCCGGTGCCGACTTCATCGTCAAGGGGCTGCGAACGCCGGGCGACTTCGAGATCGAGCAGCAGATGGCCCACATGAACCATTCGGTTTCCGGGGTCCGCACGGTGTACGTCCCGGCGAGCCCCGACCTGGGATTCGTGAGTAGCCGCTTCGTGCGCGAAATGGCCAACTACGGTGGGGATGTGTCCCACCTGGTGCCACCGGCCGTCGCCGACGCGCTGGTACGCCAGTTGGCGGAACGAGAACAGAACTGAGCCTGATGACCTACGACCAGCACGACGAACGCTACGACCAGCGGCAGGAGCCCGAGCAGCGGTACGACTATGACGACGCGGTCGACGACGACTACTCGTCGCTCGGCGAGCCCGGCAACTACGTCGGGGACGCGGAAACGCTGCTCCGTCGGGCCATCGACATCGTTGCGACGGCGCCGACGATGCCATTGTCCTCCTCGCCGCGTATCGACCGCGACGAGATCATCGAGCTTCTGGAGGAGTCACTCAACCGGCTTCCCGATGAGCTTCGACAGGCTCGATGGATGCTCAAGGAGCGCCAGGAGTTCGTCGGCAAGACCCGTCGCGAGGCCGACGAACTGCTCGAGGCCGCCCGCGTTCGCGCTGAGCGGATGGTGCAGCGAACCGAGGTCGTACGAGCCGCCGAACAGCGCGCACGCCAGGTGATGGAGACCGCCGAAGCCGACTCGCGCCGTCTGAAGCACGAGACCGAAGACTTCCTCGACCAGCGGCTCGGTTCGTTCGAAATCCTGCTCGACAAGCTCGGCAAGACAGTGCACGCAGGTCGCCAGCGGCTGTCGATCGGAGGGGGCGAGATCGAGACTCCCCTCGAAGCTCCCGACGATCACGGATTCTTCGACCAGGAGGCCTGAACCCGATGACCGAACCCGGACCGCCGCCTCCTGGAGCGCAGCGGCCCGGACTGCCGCCTCCGGGACAGCCACCGCCGCCGCAAACCGGGCCCGCGCCGTACGGGCAGCCGTTCCCGGGGCAGCAACCACCTCCCGCCGGCGCGGTCGGCTACGGGCTGGGGCCCGGCGGTGCACCTGGCGCACCGACCGAGAAGCGCAAGATCTGGCCGTGGATCGTTGGTGCCCTGGTGGTGCTGATCCTGCTCATAGGTGGGTGTGCGGCATTTGTCTACCGCGCCGCCACGGGGCCCGTCGACAAAGCCAACGAGTTTCTCAGCCACGTCGCCGACGCCGACTTCGACGAGGCCTTTGCGCTCACCGATCCCAGCTGCTTCACCGACGAGGAACTCGACCAGCTCGAGGCATTCTTCACGGACTTCGAGCTCGAGAGCTACGACCTCACGGGTACCGAACGTTTCACCGGGGGCGGCGCCGGAACGGGCACGGTCACCCTCGCGGAAGTCGGAGAACGTGACATCCGAGTCGACTTGACGAACGACGATGGATGGCGCGTCTGCGGCATCGACATCAACGAGGGGTGAGCCGGGCGAGGTCGGCCGGTGCGACTGCGGCGGGCACGTCAGCAGGCGCTGCCGTCCCGGCATGAGCGGAACGCGTGAGAAGTCTGTGGTGCGTGAGCGCAAGCAGCTCACGCGTCCGGCGATCGAACGTGCCGATATCGAACGTGCAACACTCCTGCGATGACACAGCGCACGATTCTCATCACTGGTGCCGGCTCCGGATTTGGCAAGGGGGCCGCACTCGAGCTCGCCGCCCGCGGTCACACCGTCATCGCGACGACGGAGACCTCAGCGCAGGCCGATGCGCTCGCCGTCGAGCACCCCGAACTGACCACGATGAAGCTCGACGTCACATCGAGCGATGACGTCGCGCTGGTCGCCGACCTCGGGGTCGACGTGCTGATCAACAACGCCGGGATGGGGGTCATGGCGCCGATGTCGACCGTGCCGCTCGACAAGGTGCGGGCGAGCTTCGAGGTCAACGTGTTCGGAATGGTCGCAATGAGCCAAGCCGTGGTCCCGGCCATGATCGAACGGGGCTGGGGTCGCATCATCAACGTGTCGTCGGTGGCCGGCAAGCTGGCCTCACCATTGACCTCTCCGTACTGCATGACGAAGCATGCGGTCGAGGCCTACACGGTGAGCCTGCGTGGTGAGCTCGCGCCGCACGGCATCGATGTCTGCAAGGTCAACCCGGGGCCGTACAACACCGGCTTCAACGACCGGATGGTCGACGGCATCACCGAACACATCGCGGCCGGCGACGAAGCGACGCACGCTGCCAACCAGGTCATCCGCGATCTGGTGCTGACCGATCAATTGGATCCGAACGAGGTGGTCATCGCGCTCGCAGACCTCGCCGAGGCCGACGAGACCCCGCTCGAAACGCTGTTGCCGGAGGGGATCGGCGAGTTGCTCCAGGCGGCAATCGACGCCGAGAGCTGACCGGAGGCAGCCCCCGAGCCCACCCCTAGGGTGGGCGGATGGGATCTGCACCGAAGCGGGAGTTGCGAATCAACGCCGTCGAGCTGTTGCGCCAACCCGGCGCGGTCCGCCCGGTCGAGGTGACGGTGTCGGGGGAGGATCTCGACGTCGACCACGAGGCGTTGGCCGGCGAGATCGGTGTGGAGCTCGAGCTCGAGGCGCTCAACGACGGGATCGTCGTTCGCGGGACCATCGCCGCGCCGTGGTCGCGACCGTGCCGACGTTGTCTCGAGGATCTCAGCGGCGTTGCCCGTGCTGAGGTCGACGAGCTCTACCAGGTGGAGATCCTCGACGACGATGCCTATCCCATCGTCGACGGTCAACTCGACCTCGTCCCGGTCGCCCGCCAGGCGGCACTGCTCGAACTCGACGACGAACGGCTGTGTCGCGACGACTGCGCCGGGCTGTGTCCGCAATGCGGCGTCGACCGCAACGTCGAGACATGCGACTGTGACACCGAGGTGAAGGACCACCGGTGGGCGGCCCTCGACGGGTTGGTTCTCGACGACTGACATGTCCGACGTTGGACCTGGGTCAGGCGCCGATAACGTGATGCGGCCCTGACGACCGGCCCTGACTGCGACCCGAGCGATTCGGTCGACACGGAGAGAACGAGAGCGAACGATGGCTGTCCCGAAGAAGAAAACTTCCAAGATGAAGACCCGCAGCCGCCGCGCCAGCGCGTGGCAGCTGAAGGCGCCCGCACGCAGCATCTGCCCCAAGTGCAGCGCCGCAAAGACCCCGCACACGGTGTGTGGCTCGTGCGGCTGGTATCGCGACCGGTACGCCATCGACGTCAGCTGATCCTGCGGTCTTGACGCTGACCAACATGCTCCCCGTCGCGCTTGACGCCATGGGCGGTGACCACGGTCCCGGTCCGAACCTCGCAGGCGCGCACGCCGCCGTCGCCGACGGGATTCCCGTCGTGCTCGTCGGGCCAGCCGATCTCGGCGGTCGAGAGACCCCCGACGGCTCGATGCTCGAACTGATCGAGGCATCCGAGGTCATCGGGATGCATGACGACCCGGCGTCGGCCACCCGCCGCAAGAAGGACTCAACGCTGGTCCGCGCCGCCGAAGCCGTTCGCGACGGACGTGCAGGAGCGATGATCTCCGCCGGCAACACCGGCGCGACGATGGCATCCGCGCTGTTGCGGATGGGGCGGATCAAAGGCGTCAAGAGGCCGGCGATCGCCACACCGATCCCCGTCCCGGGTTCGACGCCGACGGTACTGCTCGACGCCGGCGCAAATGCCGAGGTGCAAGCCGACTGGCTGGTCCAATTTGCACAAATGGGCTCGATCTTCGCCCGTCACCGCTTCGATATCGACAACCCGCGGGTGGGGCTGCTCTCGATCGGCGAGGAGGCGACCAAGGGCGACAGCCTCCGGAAGGAGACCCACGAACTGTTGGCAGCCACACCGGGGATCAATTTCATCGGCAACGTCGAGGGTCGCGACATCATGAGCGACGAACTCGACGTGTGCGTGACCGACGGATTCACCGGGAACGTCGTGCTGAAGACGCTCGAGGGTGGGATGAAGGCCGTCATCGGCGCCTTGCTCGACGCCTTCTCGCCCGAAGAGTTCAAGCCGCACGCCGACGCGCTCATGCCGGCGCTGCTTCCACTGTATGCGACGCTCAGCCCCGATACGTACGGCGGCGCGATCCTGCTCGGCGTCGACGGGGTGTGCATCATCTCGCACGGTTCGTCGAGCGCGGAGGCGATTCGCAATGGCATCGGTGTGGCCCGCGACATGATCGAACACGAGATCACGGCGGAGATCACTGCCGCGATCGCCGCGACCCGCTGAGCTGCCGTCCAGCCCAGGGGGCTCCGAGCGACCCGATCACCCCAGCTAGGCTCGGCGGATGTCCTCGGAAAACAACATCGAGCGTGACGAGATCCTCCGGATCGTCCGTGACCGTCTCGCCGACATCCTGGAGATCGAGCCAGACACGATCTCGGAAGGCCAGTCCTTCGTCGATGACCTCGACGCCGACTCGCTCGCTCTGATCGAACTCGTCGAGTCGCTCGAGGAAGAGATCGGCGAGCGTTCGACCGGGTTCCGCATCGAAGACGAAGACCTCGAGGACCTGAAGACCGTTCGCGACGCTGTCGACTACGTCTTCGAGAACGCCAACGACTGAGTCCGGTGGACCTCGACGAGCTGAGCGAACGGATCGGGCACCGTTTCGAGCGGTCCGAACTGCTGGACCGAGCGCTCGCACACCGTTCGTGGTGCGCAGAGCACGGCGACGCCGACAGTAACGAGCGTCTCGAATTCCTGGGCGATGCGGTCCTCGGTTGGGCCATCGCCGACATTGCATTCCATCGGTTCGCCGACGTGCCGGAGGGTCAGCTGACGGACCTCCGCAAGAGCGTGGTCAACGGTCATGCGTTGGCCGACGCAGCGAACGACATCGGCCTCGGACCGTTCATCAAGCTCGGTAAGGGCGAGGCCGCGGCCGACGGAGCGACGAAGCCCACGATCCTCTCCGATGCCTTCGAGGCGGTGCTCGGCGCGGTCTATCTCGACGGGGGAGCCGACGCCGCCTTCGCCGTCGTCGAGCGCCACGTTGCGACGCGTCTGGCCGACTCGATCGACGCGATCCGCACGCTCGATCACAAGACCGAGCTGCAGGAGCGCTGTGCGCGCCACGACCGGCCGGCACCGGTGTACCTGTTGACCTCGTCGGGGCCGGACCACGCAAAGATGTTCACTGCGACGGTCACGGTCGACGGCGACGTACTCGGGAGTGGCAACGGTCGATCGAAGAAGGCCGCCGAGCAGGTCGCCGCCGAGGCGGCCTGCCGGACGCTCGACTGACGTGCCCGAGCTCCCCGAGGTCGAGACGGTGCGCCGCGGACTGGATCGACACCTCGTCGGCCGCCGCATCGTTCGTGTCGAGGTCGGGCGTGAGCGAGTCGTGCGGCGCACGTCACGAGAGGCGCTGATCGACGGGCTGACCAACACCGTGGTGCTCGCTGCGCAGCGTCGAGGCAAATACCTGCTGTTACCGCTCGACAGCGGCGACTCGCTGATGATTCATCTCCGGATGAGCGGGCAGGTGCTGCTCGCCGATCGTGGCGCCGACCGACCGCCACACACGCACGTGGTGATGCACCTCGACGACGAACGCGAGGCCTGGTTCGTCGACCCGCGTACGTTCGGTGAGGTCGTGGTCTTCGACCCCGACCGCATCAGCGTCGAGTTGCCCGGTGTGGCCGCGCTCGGCGTTGATCCGATTGCTGACCCGTTCCCGCGCTCCGAGTTGCGACGCATCGTCCGGTCGACGTCTCGGGCATTGAAACCATTACTGCTCGACCAGCACGTGATCGCCGGTATCGGCAACATCTATGCCGACGAGGTCCTCCACCGGGCGCGGCTGCGTCCCGACCGTCCGGCCAACGCGATCGATGCCGCTGCGACGTGGCGGTTGCATGCGGCGATCGTCGGCATCCTGACCGCGTCGATCGCCGTGGGCGGGTCGACGCTGCGCGATGCGCAGTACGTCGATCTGATGGGGCACAGCGGCTCCTACCAGGACGACCACTGCGTGTATGGCCGAACCGGGGAGCGATGCTCAACGTGCGGTCGCGGCTGGATCCGCCGCACGGTCAGCGGCGGCCGCAGCACCCACTACTGCCCCTGGTGCCAGCGCTGACGCGTCACGTGACGGGTCTGACCCATCACGTCACAGCCGGGGTCTGCGGGGTTGGGTGAGTGACCAAGTAGCTTCTTGGTCGCTGTGTTCCTGAAGAGTCTCGCCCTCAAGGGCTTCAAGTCGTTCGCCGATTCGACGAACATGGTCCTCGAACCGGGGGTCACGGTGGTTGTCGGTCCCAACGGGTCGGGCAAGTCGAACGTCGTCGACGCCATGGCATGGGTCCTGGGGGCCCAGTCGCCCAAGGCGGTTCGCAGCCAGAAGATGGACGACGTGATCTTCGCTGGCACGGCGACGCGTCCGGCGCTCGGTCGCGCCGAGGTCAGCATCACCATCGACAACACCGACGGCACGCTCGGGGTCGAGTTCAACGAGATCACGATCACCCGGGTGCTGTTCCGCACCGGTGAGTCCGAATACATGATGAACGGCGTCACCTGTCGGCTGCTCGATGTGCAGGAGCTCCTGTCCGACGCCGGCGTCGGACGCCAGCAGCACGTGATCGTCAGCCAGGGCCAGATCGATGCCGTGCTGAACGCACGGCCCGAAGAGCGGCGTGCGATCATCGAGGAAGCCGCTGGCGTCCTCAAGTTTCGCAAGCGCAAGGAGAAGGCGGAGCGGCGCCTCGACGCGACCGAGGCGAACTTGCTTCGGGTCCAGGACCTCCTCCGTGAAGTCCGTCGACAACTGCGCCCGCTCGAACGTCAAGCCAAAGCGGCCGAACGGCACGGCTCGCTGATCATTGAGCTGACCGAACTGAAGACCTTCGTCGCTGGGCGCGAGATCGCCGGCTTGCGCACCAAACTCGAATCGCTTGCAGCGGTGAAGCTCGACAGCTCGACTGCAGAGCATGAACTCAAGTCTGCGCTTGCCAGCTTCGACACCGCGGTGATGGCGGTCGAAGCCCAACTGACTGCCCGGGGTGCGAGCGACGTGAGCGACCAACTGGTGCGCGTCGAACAACTTCGGGAACGGGCCCGTGGACTCTCGGCCGTTCTTGTCGAAAGGCGGCGTTCGCTCGAGCGGGACAAGGGGCAGCTGATCGACGCCGGGGTCGTCGCGAACCTCGAAGCCGATGCCGCGAGGTTCCGATCCGAGCTCGTCGACGTGATCGCTGAACTCGACACGTTCGAGCCCGCTGCAGCCGAACTCGAGGCGGAGGAGCAGGCGTTCCATGCCGAGCGTTCGCAGGTGCTGGATGCCGTTGGAGCCGATCAGCCGACGGCGAAGGCGGCGAGTGCTGCTGCCGAGGTGCGCGGTGAGGCGCGCTCGGTCAAGGCGGCGCTCGAACGGTCGCTCGGCGATCTCCGACGCGCAACGAGTCGCAACGAGTCGTTGACCGAACGCCTGCAGCTCGCCGCCGAGGAGGCCGCCCGGTTCCGTGCCGAGTGCGGCGAGGCCGGTGTTGTCGAAGGTCCGCTTTTCGACCAGCTCGCGGCTGCCGAGGACACACTCGCTGCTGCCGAGGTGGTCATGGAGGCAGCGCGGTCCGAACGGGCCGAAGCTGCCGACGCCGCCTCCACCGCGACAGCTCGGGTCGAAGCACTGCAGATGGCACTCGACGCCACGCGGGCTCGCGCCGGCGCTGAGCGACTGCAGGGCGTCGACGGCGTGCTCGGAACGCTGCTCGACCTGATCGAGATCGACGCAGGCTGGGAGGCAGCGGTCGAGGCAGCGCTCGGTGAATCGCTGACGGCTGTGGTCGTGTCCGATCCGGCTTCCGCTCGCAACGCGCTCGATGCCCTCCGGTCGTCTGACACGAGCGGCGCCGTGATCGCGCTCGGATCACAATTCTCGACCCACGGCCCCGTCACCTCGGGTCAGCCCGTTCGGGCCCACGCCCGTTCGTCGAATGGTGATGTCAGTGCGCTCCTCGATGGACTGCTCGGCGGCGCGGTGCGGATCGACGATCTTGCCGACGCACTCGATGCAGCCATCGCACATCCGGAGGCGGTGATCGTCACTGAAGTGGGTGACCGCTTCGGCCTCAGCGGCTGGCGGATCGGTTCGGCTGGATCCGGAGCGACTGCGGCAGCGCTCGAGGAGGCGCAATCTCAAGCTGACCTCGCGTCGTCGCGGCTTGATCGAGCCGATTTGTCGGTCTCGACCGCCAGCGACGAGCTGCTCGCGGCGCGGCGCAGTGAGCAGGAGCTGAGCCGTCGCCTCGATGCGAACGACGCCAAGCTGACTGCGGCATCCGAAGGCTTGGCC
>Ga0316197_10000180_pt1 | contig 47153 bp, 55 predicted proteins | sample OudBiesiAoxic_MG_FD_204939 | JGI IMG/M metagenome (GOLD analysis project Ga0316197, IMG submission 204939) | Coastal sediment microbial communities from Oude Bieten Haven, Netherlands - site A oxic | ecosystem: Environmental > Aquatic > Marine > Coastal > Sediment | place: Netherlands... | reverse complement strand
TTTTCGTATCTGGAATTCGCAAAAAACAAAGCAGTAGTTCAGTTGGTTAGGGCTTTTTATTAGAGATAGTCGGCCTGTCATGCGTGCCGAAGGCACACGGGTTCGAGTCCCGTCCGCTCCGCCAACATAAAGACGAAAGCCTCTGCAGAAATGCAGAGGCTTTATTCGTTATGGCGTCGCGGATAAATCCGCCCCAGCTTACGCGCTCGTAAGCAGATGGCTAGTGCCATACTCACCCACAAACATTACGATAAGCCCTAACAGCAATGTTAGGGTTTTTTCGTGTCTAAATTTTGGCTAGAATAAAGATAAAAGCAGAGCGGTCACTCTCAACCATCCATGGTCTACGTGACATTTGTGCATCCATGGACTTAGTAGTTCTGTTGGGCTTACAATGTTAAGCATACACTCCATCCCTGGAGATATTAGCTAATTTATCAAACGGTAAGCGGCCCATTGCGAGGCCGATTAAAAGGGGATGGATCCATTCCATTATCCCTGCTTAACTGCGCAGTTCGGCATCAGACTGAGTCATATTCACCAGCAAACGCAAAACTCTACTGAAATGTTCAGGCTTTTCGCTATGACTGAGTTACTTTTTATATGCCGGTCTCCCGTTCATTCGCATACTCACTTAGTTAGTCATTCGAGAGCTGGACCTAATTTATGGGTTCTGTTTGGTACCGTCTGGAGATATAAAGTACTCATTTTTCTAATTCAAGTCGGCATTCATGAAGTTGTACATTTGTGATTCGATCCAGTGATTATTTTCCTTGCCCTAAATACGGTACAATACCTCTTTTGTCATAAAACCATAGATTATGTCAGTTAAACTCAATTGCTCGCTAAAAACCTATAATACGTTCGGTGTCGACTACACATGTAATGAATTGATATCGGTAGAAACGAAAAGTGAACTAATAAGCATATGCTCAGAGTTTTTTGCCGAGAATAAGCCTTATTTAGTACTGGGTGGTGGCAGTAATATCTTAGTAACTGATAACTACCTGGGGACAGTTGTTCAGGTATGTTCGAAGGGTATTGAGTGTCATGAAGATAATGAATTTTACTATTTGAGTGTGGAAGCTGGAGAGGTGTGGCACCAACTGGTGGAATACTGCTTGGCGAATTCTATGCCCGGACTTGAAAATTTGGCATTAATCCCTGGGACTGTCGGGGCCGCACCAATTCAAAATATCGGTGCTTACGGCGTAGAGTTTATGGAAGTTTGCGACTGGGTAGAGTTTGTCGACCTCCGGGATGGCGAAGTCATACGGTACAAGAGCGAAGAGTGCCAGTTTGGTTATCGCGAATCTATTTTTAAGGGGGAGTTAAAAGGTGTTTCTGTCATCACAAGTGTCGGAATCAAGTTAGCCAAGAAATGGCAACCTAACCTGTCATATGGTCCTCTAAAGCGTTTTGAAAATAAAGACGTTACTCCGAAGGAGATCTTTGACTGTATCTGCAGTACCCGGAGTGAAAAACTGCCCGATCCCAAGGTGCTGGGTAATGCGGGTAGTTTTTTTAAAAATCCGATTATCTCATTTTCTAAATATCATCAGTTAATCGGGAAATTCCCATCGCTTGTTGGCTACCATTTATCTGATGGTTCAGTAAAATTAGCTGCCGGTTGGTTAATTGATAATGCTGGCTTAAAGTGCCTATCTGTTGGTGATGCTGCTGTTCATGACAAGCAAGCCTTAGTCATTATCAATCGGGGACAGGCGACCGGCAAAGAGATCCTTAAGCTGGCCTTAAAGGTAATAGAGGCTATTAAAAATAAATTTGATGTGACTTTAGAAGCCGAACCAAGAGTCATAGGGGCCTATGGAGAAAAGGAGTTAGTCGATGATTGAGCAATGGGAAAGAAAACGAGCCATCATAGCGTCACTTAATTCCAGAGGCTTCGTGTCTGGCGAAGTCTTGGCCAAACAAGCGGGAATCTCGAGGACAGCTATTGCCAAACACATTGCAGCTTTAGAAGAGTATGGTGTCGAGATATATAGCGTTAAAGGTAAAGGCTATAAACTTGCGAATACTATTTCACTCATAGATGAGAGGAAGTTAACGACCGCTATCAATCAGCGTTGCTTCTATTTTGATGAGATCGCGAGCACAAATGCTTTTTTCTTAAAAAATGTTGATGAGCTAAATTCTGGCGATATTTGTGTAGCTGAATATCAGTCGGCAGGCAGAGGAAGGCGTGGAAGGACTTGGGTCTCTCCCTATGGATGTCACCTTTATTGCTCGATGTACTGGAGTCTATCCCAAGGGATGGCGCAAGCAGCAGGCTTAAGTCTTGTTGTTGCCTGTTCTTTAGTAAAGGCATTGGAATCGTTCAAGGTAGAAGGGTTAGGTGTAAAGTGGCCTAATGACATCTATCTCAATGGAAAGAAACTGGCGGGCGTCTTGATAGAGATGAATGGCCAGGCCGATAGCAACTGCCATTTGGTCATTGGTATCGGAATAAACGTTTCTATGTCCCAAGCTCAAGGGGAAAAGATTGATCAGGCTTGGAGTGACTTATCTGATCAAGAACCAAGTTTGAATAAGACCGACTTAATGGTGGCCCTGCAGAAACAATTACATGAAGACCTTATCGAATTCGAATCTCATGGTATGAAAATATTTTTACCTAGGTGGCAAGAAATTGATATTTTTTATGGAAAAGAGGTTAAGTTGTTGATGGGTAATAATCAGGTGCTTGGTACCTGTCGAGGAATCGATGAGAGTGGAGCCATCTTACTCGATACAACTAATGGGCTAGAAGCCTTTGTCGGTGGCGAAATAAGTCTCAGAAGCGCTATGTAGCGCTTCTGGATAAGTATTACTTTCGCAATAAAACTTGGCTCATTAAATGATCATACCCTTTTTGTAGGATAAGATGTGCGCGATCGCGAGTAGGCTCAATATTTAATTTTAAATTTGGGCCATTAATACTGTCCCAAATATTGGCTGCAATCGTTTTTGCTTCATTATCCGCCAAATTTGAATAGTGATGAAAATAGGATTTATCATCACTGAAAGCACCACCACGAAACTGTAAGAAACGATCGATATACCACTTCTTCAGTAGTTGTTCTTCTGCATCGACATAGATAGAGAAGTCGACAAAATCCGATACGAAGGGCTGTTGAATTCCTACCGCCGAATCTTGGCCCGATTGTAAAACATTCAACCCCTCAATGATTAGGATGTCAGGTTGCTCAATGGCTTGGTAGTCATCTGTGATTCGGTCGTAGCTGATATGCGAGTACAGTGGTGATTTTACGTGTTCATTTCCTGCTTTCACATTTGAGATAAACTCTACCAGCATCTTCATATCATAGCTTTCAGGAAAGCCTTTTCTCTGCAATAAACCTCGGCGCTTAAGCTCAGCTAGCGGATATAGGAAACCATCAGTAGTGACAAGATCGACTCTTGGATGTTCAGGCCATTGACTAAGTAGCGCCTGTAGAATACGAGCCGTCGTGCTCTTACCAACCGCAACACTGCCGGCGATACTGATAATATAGGGACGTTTGGGGGGCTTTCGACCTAAAAACTCATTGAGTACTAAACCTCTTTTTTGCTTGGCACCCACAATAAGGTTGAGTAAACGGCTGAGTGGGAGATAAATATCGGTGACCTCAGTCAAGGATAGTTTCTCATTTATACCTCTAAGATCAGCAAGTTCTGGCTCGTTGAGTGTTAGAGGTACCGATTCTCTTAATTCGGCCCACTGTGATCTATTGAAAGCAAGATACAGTGCATTATGAATTGGATTTTCGGATGTCATTGGTTTTCTCCCTGTGAGGAGGCACAGTACACTAACAAATAATCTCGAACAATAATAAAGCTGGCTTTCAGCAAGATGTTTCTCCTGACTCGGTTTGTCTGCTGTAAAAATAAACTTAAAGCCGTTTTTGTAACCGAAAAAACAGATAATCAGGCTTTTTTTCATTTTTTTTCGATTTAGCTATTGCACTCGGGCCGACATTTCCATAATATCCGCTACCGAAATGACACGCCGGCATAGCTCAGTTGGTAGAGCAACTGACTTGTAATCAGTAGGTCCCGAGTTCGACTCTTGGTGCCGGCACCATTTCTCTGGAGGGGTTCCCGAGTGGCCAAAGGGATCAGATTGTAAATCTGACGGCTCAGCCTTCGAAGGTTCGAATCCTTCTCCCTCCACCATTTTCTAGGTAGTTAGGTAACCTGAAGTAGGTTGCGCGGATGTCGTATAATGGTATTACTCCAGCCTTCCAAGCTGATAACGCGGGTTCGATTCCCGCCATCCGCTCCAATTTTCGCTGAAAGTGCTCTGACTTGAAGAGCACGCCCAAAAGGGTGAGGTTCAAAGATTCTGCCTTTCAGCGCCAAGCCCACTTTCAAAATCCTAATTACAAACACCAACAATTGATTCGATGACATTTATGCATCGGATTTTTTGTTATATGTAGGTTTCATCACCAAGATATCTGATTGGGGCAATACCATGGCTAAAGAAAAATTTGAACGTAATAAACCACATGTAAACGTGGGTACCATCGGTCACGTTGACCATGGTAAAACAACTCTAACTGCTGCTATCTCTGCAGTATTGACTAAGACTTACGGTGGTGAAGTTAAAGACTTCGCACAAATCGATAACGCTCCAGAAGAGCGTGAGCGCGGTATTACAATTAATACTTCTCACATCGAATATGACACTCCTTCACGTCACTACGCACACGTAGATTGTCCTGGTCACGCCGATTATGTTAAAAACATGATCACTGGTGCTGCTCAAATGGATGGCGCGATTCTAGTAGTTGCTTCTACAGATGGTCCAATGCCACAGACTCGTGAGCACATCCTGCTTTCTCGTCAGGTTGGCGTACCTTTCATCATCGTATTCATGAACAAATGTGACATGGTTGATGACGAAGAGCTTCTTGAGCTAGTAGAAATGGAAGTTCGTGAACTTCTTTCTGAATATGAATTCCCAGGTGATGACCTACCAGTTATCCAAGGTTCTGCGCTTAAAGCCCTTGAAGGCGAGCCAGAGTGGGAAGCTAAGATCCTTGAGCTTGCAGAAGCCCTAGATACTTACATTCCAGAGCCAGAGCGTGCTATCGATGGTGCATTCATTCTTCCAATCGAAGATGTTTTCTCAATCTCAGGCCGTGGTACAGTTGTAACTGGTCGTGTAGAGCGCGGTATCATCAAAGTTGGTGAAGAAGTAGAAATCGTTGGTATCAAAGATACAACTAAGACTACTTGTACTGGTGTTGAAATGTTCCGTAAGCTTCTTGACGAAGGTCGTGCTGGCGAGAACTGTGGTGTTCTTCTACGTGGTACTAAGCGTGAAGATGTTGAGCGTGGTCAGGTTCTTGCTGCTCCTGGTTCAATCACTCCACACACAACTTTCAAGTCAGAAATCTACGTTCTGTCTAAAGAAGAAGGTGGACGTCACACTCCATTCTTCAAAGGTTACCGTCCACAGTTCTACTTCCGTACAACTGACGTAACCGGTACTATCGAGCTGCCAGAAGGCGTTGAGATGGTAATGCCTGGTGATAACGTTGCTATGACTGTAACACTAATCTGCCCAATCGCGATGGACGAAGGTTTACGCTTCGCTATCCGTGAAGGTGGCCGTACAGTTGGTGCTGGTGTTGTAGCTGAGATTGTTGCTTAATAGCGACTAGTCTTACAAGACACTAAAGAAAAGGAAGCTTCGGCTTCCTTTTTTGTTATTTTACATTTAAGTCGGCACAAACATGCTTGTATTCTTGATTACTTTCCTGAATAGGAATACAATCTATGGCCGATTTTTGACCCTCTGAGCTTACAATTTTAAGCGCATCGAGAGTAGTAAGCTCGGAATTAAGTGGTTAGATAAGGTTTACTGAAAACTTTTTCAACCTAATACCACCTCAGGTCGTAGTGAGTAACGGAATTAACCGATGACAACAAATACTGAAAGCCAGGGTAACTCTCTGGATATCGTAAAGTGGGCCCTAGTCGTTATCTTGTTGGCTGCTGCTATTGTCGGCAACCAGATGTATAGCGAGGCAAGTGTATTAGTACGTGCAATCAGCGTTGTTGTGGCTTTTGCCATTGCAGGTTTTATTGCACTACAAACAGAGAAAGGCAAGCAATCGCTGGCTTTTGCTCGCGAAGCACAAATTGAAGTACGTAAGGTAGTTTGGCCTACGCGTCAAGAAGCGCTTAATACAACATTTATTGTATTAGCCGCGACCGGTATTCTTGCGTTGATCCTTTGGGGTATGGACGCAGTATTACTGAGAATTGTTAATTTTATTACAGGCGTATAGGCACTTCGTATGACTGAAGCAACTGAAGCTAAAAAAAGATGGTATGTAGTCCAGGCATTCTCTGGTTATGAAGGTCGTGTGCTTAAGACTCTGAATGAGCATATTCAGATGCATAACATGGAGCATTACTTCGGTGATATCCTTGTTCCTACCGAAGAAGTCGTAGAGATGCGTGCGGGTCAGCGCCGTAAGAGTGAGCGTAAGTTCTTTCCTGGCTATGTACTAGTCCAGATGGAAATGAACGACGAAAGCTGGCATTTGGTGAAGAGTATTCCACGTGTGATGGGCTTCATCGGTGGCACTTCAGATCGTCCAGCTCCTATCTCTGATAAAGAAGCTGATAGAATTCTGCAGCGTCTTGAAGAGACTACCGAGTCTCCGACTCATAGAGTCATATTTGAGCCCGGTGAAGTCGTGCGTGTTACTGACGGACCTTTTGCCGACTTCAACGGTACCGTTGAAGAGGTCGATTATGAGAAGAGCCGTGTTAAGGTTTCTGTCATGATCTTCGGGCGTTCGACTCCGGTTGAACTAGACTTCGGTCAGATCGAAAAAAGCTGATTAATTTAAATACAAAAAGTATTTGGACTGGGTGCGGATTTGTTGTAAAATCCGCACCCATTATTTTCGGGGAGCTAACTGGCATGTTGCCGGTGGCGTTTGAACCCATACTGAGGAAATACTCATGGCTAAGAAAGTTGATGGTTACATCAAACTACAAGTAGCAGCCGGTGCTGCAAACCCGTCGCCACCAGTCGGCCCTGCATTGGGTCAGAAAGGTGTTAACATCATGGAATTCTGTAAAGCATTCAATGCTCGTACTGAAAAGTTCGAGAAAGGCATGCCAATTCCAGTAGTTATCACTGTATATACTGATCGCTCTTTCACTTTTGAAACTAAGACGCCACCAGCATCTTTCCTACTGCTTAAAGCAGCAGGTCTGAAGTCAGGTTCAGGTCGTCCTAACACTGAGAAAGTGGGAACTATCAAGCGTAGCGCTGTTCAGGAAATTGCTGAAACTAAAGCTACTGATATGACTGGTGCTGATATTGAAGCGATGACTCGCTCAATTGAAGGTACTGCGCGTTCAATGGGTTTGGTAGTAGAGGATTAATACAATGGCAAAGCTAACTAAACGCGCTCGCTTGATTCGCGAAAAAGTAGAAGTAACTAAAAACTACGACATCAATGAAGCTGTTGCACTACTTAAGGAACTAGCTACTGCTAAGTTCGTTGAAAGTGTTGATGTAGCGGTTAACCTAGGTGTTGACCCGCGTAAATCTGACCAAAACGTTCGTGGCGCGACAGTGCTACCACACGGTACTGGTCGTGATGTTCGTGTTGCTGTGTTTACACAGGGCGCTAACGCTGAAGCTGCTACTGCTGCTGGTGCAGAACTTGTCGGTATGGACGAGCTTGCTGCACAAGTTAAAGCTGGTGAAATGAACTTCGACGTAGTTATTGCTTCTCCTGATGCAATGCGCGTAGTTGGTCAGCTAGGTCAAATCTTAGGCCCACGTGGTCTAATGCCTAACCCTAAGACTGGCACTGTAACACCAAATGTTGCTGAAGCAGTTAAGAATGCTAAAGCTGGTCAGGTTCGCTACCGTACTGATAAGAACGGTATCATCCACACTACTATCGGTAAAGTGGACTTCGAACCTGCACAACTTAAAGAAAACTTGGAAGCACTGATTGCAGCACTAGTGAAAGCTAAGCCTGCCGCAGCTAAAGGCGTTTTCTTGAAGAAAGTTAGCATCTCTACCACTATGGGTGCAGGTGTTGCTGTTGACCAGAGTACTCTGGCTGACGCTAAGTAATTTTACAAAGCTCGCGCATTAGTCTATAATGCGCGCACTTTGTGGGTTGAGGCCTATCTTTTAACCTTTTGGTAAAAGTATAGGCTTCCGTCCAAGACCGTAGGTGTCGACTATAAAGTTAACTTAATTTCCTACGTAGACGGTGTCGGACCCCAGATAGATTTTGTTCTGCTGGATATACGCACCGTAAGTCGTTGACCATGAATTTGGTTAACATGGTAATTGCTAGGGATTTCCCTAGATAGAATCCAGGAGTAAAGCCAATGGCATTAAGACTCGAAGACAAACAAGCGATTGTTGCTGAAGTCAACGAAGCTGCCAAAGGTGCTTTATCTGCAGTTGTTGCCGATTCACGCGGTGTAACTGTAGGTGATATGACCGGTCTGCGTAAAGCAGCTCGCGAAGCAGGAGTGTACATCAGAGTTGTACGTAACACTCTAGTTAAGCGCGCTGTTGAAGGTACTGATTTTGAGTGCCTTAATGAGACGTTTTCTGGTCCTACTTTAATTGCATTCTCTAACGAGCACCCAGGTGCTGCAGCGCGTCTTCTTAAAGATTTCGCCGCTGAACAAGAGAAGTTTGAAATTAAAGCAGCAGCCTTTGAAGGGGAAGTAATCCCTGCAGCCGATATTGATCGTTTAGCGAAACTGCCAACATACGACGAAGCATTAGCTCAGTTGATGATGACTATGAAAGAAGCATCTGCTGGCAAGTTTGTACGTCTACTGGCCGCCCTTCGCGATCAAAAAGAAGAAGCAGCATAAGTTTTACTTTGCTGCCTAAACTCAGAACATTAGGAATTTTTTGTTATGTCTATCACTAAAGACCAAATCTTAGAAGCCTTTGCAGAAATGTCTGTAATGGAAGTTGTTGAACTAATCGAAGCAATGGAAGAGAAGTTCGGCGTATCTGCTGCTGCTGCTGTTGTTGCTGGCGGTGCTGACGCTGGTGCAGCTGCTGCTGAGCAAACTGAATTTGACGTTATGATGACTTCATTCGGTGACAACAAAGTTAAAGTAATTAAAGCTCTTCGTGGCGCTACAGGTCTTGGCCTGAAAGAAGCTAAAGCTATGGCTGAATCTGCTCCAGTAGCAGTTAAAGAAGCTATCACTAAAGAAGAAGCTGAAACTCTTAAGACTGAACTTGAAGAAGCTGGTGCTTCTGTAGAGATCAAGTAAGTTATAATTTAACTTACTAAGCCCGAGTAATCGGGTGAAGGCTGGCGGTTTTTTAACCGTCGGCCTTTTTTGCGCTGTAAGCGTAGGCGATTTTTTTTTCACCGTTTGTCGCCAGATTATGCAGTTCCTGACAGAGATTACTGGTTAGGTTCTTGCCATCAACGGTGATGGGCAAACGTGCTGTTTCAATCAAATGATTGGTTCAGTCTTGGTCACATCTCGCAATCAGAGGAAACCCATGGTTTACTCCTATTCTGAAAAGAAGCGTATTCGCAAAGACTTTGGTAAACGTCCACAAGTTTTGGATATTCCTTATCTTTTGTCTATACAGTTGGACTCATTCAAAAAGTTCACCGATCAAGATCCTACCGGTGAGCGTGGTTTTGAGGCCGCTTTCCGTAGCGTTTTTCCCATCAAAAGCTTTTCTGGTAACTCAGAGCTACAGTATGTTAGCTATAAGTTAGGTGAGCCTGTTTTTGATGTGAAAGAGTGTCAAATCCGCGGTGTTACATACTCCGCACCACTACGCGTTAAACTGCGTATGGTGTTGTATGACCGTGAAGCGGCACCTGGCACAGTTAAAGACATTAAAGAGCAAGAAGTCTATATGGGTGATATTCCCATGATGACTGACAACGGTACCTTTGTTATCAATGGTACTGAGCGTGTTATCGTATCTCAGTTACACCGTTCACCTGGTGTTTTCTTCGATCATGACCGCGGCAAGACCCACTCATCTGGTAAGGTGCTTTATAACGCACGTATTATTCCTTACCGTGGTTCTTGGTTAGATTTTGAATTCGATCCAAAAGATGCTCTATTTGTACGTATTGACCGTCGTCGTAAACTTGCGGCTTCTATCATTCTACGTGCGCTAGATTATTCTACTCAGGATATTCTGGATCTGTTCTTCGATCGCGTTAACTTTAAGATCAAGAAAGATTCATTAGTGATGGATCTAGTTGCAGAGCGCCTACGTGGTGAAACTGCTAGCTACGACATCAAAGATTCTGAAGGTAGCATTCTTGTTGAGAAAGGACGTCGCATCACTGCACGTCATATTCGTCAGCTTGAAAAGACTAATACTACAGAACTTGAAGTACCAGTTGATTACATCTCTGGCAAGATCTCTGGTCAGGATTATATCGATCCCGATACAGGTGAAGTGTTAGTTTCAGCAAACGCTGAAATAAGCCTTGAAGATCTAGCTAAGCTATCAATGGCTGGCATTAAAGAAGTAAGCACACTGTATATCAATGAACTTGATAACGGTGCTTACATGTCAGATACACTACGTATCGATTCTACAACTAACCGCTTAGAAGCGTTAGTTGAGATCTATCGTATGATGCGTCCTGGCGAGCCACCAACCAAAGATGCTGCCGAAGCCCTATTCCAGAACTTGTTCTTCAGTGAAGAACGTTATGATCTATCTAAAGTAGGTCGTATGAAGTTCAACCGTCGTTTAAGCATTGATGACGACGAAGGTACTGGTATCCTATCTAAGGAAGATATCGTTGCAGTTATGAAGAACATCATCACTATCCGTAACGGTAATGATGAAGTTGATGATATCGATCACTTGGGTAACCGTCGTATCCGTAGTGTTGGTGAAATGGCTGAAAACCAATTCCGTGTAGGTCTAGTTCGTGTAGAACGTGCCGTACGTGAACGTTTAAGTCTTGGCGATCTTAATGAGCTAATGCCTCAAGATCTGATTAACGCTAAGCCAATCTCTGCAGCAGTTAAAGAGTTCTTCGGGTCTTCACAGCTGTCTCAGTTTATGGATCAAAACAACCCACTTTCAGAAGTGACTCATAAGCGCCGTATTTCGGCTCTTGGTCCAGGTGGTTTGACTCGTGAACGTGCTGGTTTCGAAGTTCGAGATGTACACCCGACTCACTACGGTCGTTTATGTCCAATTGAGACCCCTGAAGGTCCAAACATTGGTCTAATCAACTCGTTAGCAAGTTTCGCTCGTACAAACTCTTACGGCTTCCTTGAAACACCTTACCGCAAGGTTATTGATGGTGTTGTGACTGATCAGGTCGATTACCTGTCAGCAATCGAAGAAGGTCGTTATGTTATCGCACAGGCGATTGTTGACCTTGATGAAAACGGTCGCATGATGGATGAGCTAATTGCTTGTCGTCATAAAGGTGATTCAACCTTTATGGGTGCTGGTGACATTCAATATATGGATGTATCGCCACAGCAGATCATTTCAGTTGCAGCGTCGCTAATTCCGTTCCTAGAACACGATGATGCTAACCGTGCCTTGATGGGTGCGAACATGCAACGTCAAGCCGTACCAACACTAAGAGCCGATAAGCCATTAGTAGGTACAGGCATTGAGCGTACACTGGCAGTAGATTCTGGTGTTGTTGTTGCCGCTAAACGTGGCGGTTATGTCGATTATGTCGATGCTAGCCGTATCGTTGTTAAGGTTAATGAAGCTGAGCTTACTCCTGGTGAAGCTGGTATCGACATCTACAACTTGACTAAATACACGCGTTCTAACCAGAACACCTGTATTAACCAACGTCCTTGTTGTTCGATGGGTGATCCAGTTGTCCGTGGTGACGTGTTAGCCGATGGTCCATCTACCGATTTAGGTGATTTGGCTCTTGGTCAGAACATGCGTATCGCGTTCATGCCTTGGAATGGTTACAACTTCGAGGATTCAATCCTTATCTCTGAGCGCGTTGCCATGGAAGATCGTTTCACGACTATCCATATTCAAGAGCTCTCCTGTATTGCACGTGATACTAAGCTTGGTAGCGAAGAGATCACAGCCGATATTCCAAACGTTGGTGAGTCTGCGCTTTCTAAGCTGGATGAATCAGGTATCGTTTATATCGGTGCTGAAGTTAAGGGTGGCGACATTCTGGTTGGTAAGGTTACACCTAAGGGTGAAACTCAGCTGACTCCGGAAGAGAAACTACTCCGTGCTATTTTCGGTGAGAAGGCCTCTGACGTTAAAGACAGTTCACTACGCGTACCTAACTCTGTTAAAGGTACAATCATCGACGTTCAGGTATTTACCCGTGACGGCGTTGAGAAAGATAAGCGTGCTGTTGAAATTGAAGAGATGCATGTCGGTCAGGCTAAGAAAGATTTGACCGAAGAGTTCCAAATCCTCGAAGAGGGTGTTTATGGACGTGCACGTAATCTTCTACTGAGTGCAGGCTTTACCGAAGAGCAGTTAGCGACAATTCCGCGTTCACAGTTATTAGTTCAAACTATTGACGATGAAGCTAAGCAAACTGAACTTGAACAACTTGCCGAGCAGCATGACGAACTGAAAGCCGATTTCGATAAGAAGTTCGAAATTAAGCGTCGTAAGATCACTCAAGGTGATGATTTAGCACCTGGCGTACTTAAGATTGTTAAGGTTTACCTTGCAGTTAAACGTACTATTCAGCCTGGTGATAAGATGGCTGGTCGTCACGGTAACAAGGGTGTTATCTCTAAGATTAACCCTGTTGAAGACATGCCTTACGATGAGAACGGTAACCCAATCGACATCGTTCTGAACCCACTAGGTGTACCATCTCGTATGAACATCGGTCAGGTTCTTGAGGTACATATGGGGGCTGCTGCTAAAGGTATCGGTGATCGTATTACCGCTATGCTTGAAGAGCAACGTGAACTGGCAGAGCTTCGTGGCTACATCAAAGAAGTTTACGAATTAGGTGAAGAAGTGCAGCAGCGCGTCGACATCGATTCGTTTACTGATGATGAAGTACTGCGTCTTGCTAAGAACCTTAAAGGTGGTATCCCTACTGCTACGCCTGCATTCGATGGTGCTAAAGAGAAAGAAATTAAGGAAATGCTAGCGCTTGCTGGTCTTCCTACTTCTGGACAGCGTCGTTTGTTTGATGGTCGTACGGGTGATGAGTTTGAGCGTCAGGTAACTGTAGGTTACATGTATATGCTTAAACTGAACCACTTGGTTGACGATAAGATGCATGCTCGTTCTACGGGTTCATACAGTCTTGTTACTCAGCAACCATTGGGTGGTAAAGCACAGTTCGGTGGTCAGCGTTTCGGTGAGATGGAAGTTTGGGCACTAGAAGCATACGGTGCCGCATATACACTTCAAGAAATGCTCACTGTGAAGTCTGATGACGTTAACGGTCGTACTCATATGTATAAAAACATTGTCGACGGTAACCACCAGATGCAACCAGGCATGCCAGAGTCCTTCAACGTACTATTGAAGGAGATCCGTTCACTCGGTATTAATATCGAGTTGGATCAAGACTAAATCTAGGTTTACCTAGTTTGGCAATAAATTGGTGCTCCGCTTTAGCGGGGCACCCGGTTTAACTCCTTCAGGAGAGAAACGTGAAAGACTTATTAAAGTTTCTGAAACAGCAAAGCAAGACCGAAGAGTTCAACGGTATTAAGATTGGCCTAGCGTCGCCAGATCTAATCCGTTCTTGGTCATTTGGTGAAGTTAAGAAGCCAGAAACCATTAACTACCGTACCTTTAAGCCTGAGCGTGAAGGCTTATTCTGTGCGCGTATTTTTGGTCCAGTAAAAGATTACGAATGTTTATGCGGTAAGTATAAGCGTCTTAAGCACCGTGGTGTGATCTGTGAAAAGTGTGGCGTTGAAGTTACACAGACTAAAGTACGTCGTGAGCGTATGGGTCACATCGATCTTGCTAGCCCAGTAGCCCATATCTGGTTCTTGAAGTCACTGCCGTCTCGTATCGGTTTGATGCTGGATATGACTCTTCGTGATATCGAACGCGTACTTTACTTCGAATCTTTCGTTGTAATCGAGCCTGGCATGACCAGCCTTGAGCGCGGCCAGATGTTGACAGAAGAAAACTACCTGGATGCACTCGAAGAGTACGGTGATGAGTTTGAAGCTAAGATGGGTGCTGAAGCAGTTCTAGAATTGCTGCGTGCTATCGAGCTTGAAAAAGAGATTGAGATGATGCGCGAAGAGTTGCCATCAATCAACTCTGAGACTCGTCGTAAGAAGATCACTAAGCGTCTTAAGCTTGTTGAGGCATTCTTCCAATCGGGCAACAAGCCTGAGTGGATGATCCTTAAAGTCTTACCGGTTCTTCCACCAGATCTTCGTCCTCTAGTACCACTAGATGGCGGTCGTTTTGCTACGTCTGATCTGAACGATCTTTATCGTCGTGTGATCAACCGTAACAACCGTCTTAAGCGTCTGTTAGATCTAGCTGCTCCAGATATCATCGTACGTAACGAAAAGCGTATGTTGCAAGAATCTGTCGATGCACTATTAGATAACGGTCGTCGTGGTCGTGCAATCACGGGTTCTAACAAGCGTCCGCTTAAATCTTTGGCCGATATGATCAAAGGTAAGCAAGGTCGTTTCCGTCAGAACTTGCTAGGTAAGCGTGTGGATTACTCTGGTCGTTCGGTAATTACCGTTGGTCCAACACTTCGCTTACATCAGTGTGGTCTTCCTAAGAAGATGGCACTCGAGCTATTTAAGCCTTTCATCTATGGCAAGTTAGAAGGTCGTGGTCTTGCTACTACGATTAAAGCTGCTAAAAAGATGGTCGAGCGTGAAGTACCTGAAGTTTGGGATGTTCTTGACGATGTCATTCGTGAACACCCAGTGATGCTTAACCGTGCACCAACACTGCACAGACTAGGTATACAGGCATTCGAGCCAGTACTAATCGAGGGTAAAGCGATTCAGCTTCATCCATTGGTTTGTGCGGCCTACAACGCCGACTTCGATGGTGACCAAATGGCTGTACACGTGCCGCTAACGCTGGAAGCTCAGCTAGAAGCACGTTCGCTTATGATGTCTACCAACAACATCCTTTCGCCAGCAAACGGCGAGCCGGTTATCACACCGTCACAGGACGTTGTATTGGGTCTTTACTACACCAGCCGTGAGTGTGTGAACGGTAAGGGTGAAGGCATGGTATTTGAGTCAATTGATGAAGTCGAAAAGGCTTACCGTACTAAGGTCGCAGCAATCCACGCTCGCGTAAAAGTACGTATCACTGAAACTAATATCGATGAGAATGGTGAGCGCTCTGAGTCACGTCGTATCGTAGATACTACCGTTGGTCGTGCACTGCTTTCTCGTATTCTGCCGAAAGGTTTGTCATATGATCTGGTTAACCAGAACATGGGCAAGAAGCAGATATCTAAGCTGCTTAACACTTGTTATCGTCAACTAGGTCTTAAAGATACCGTTATCTTTGCTGACCAATTGATGTATACCGGTTTCCATTATGCAACTGTATCTGGTGCCTCTGTAGGTATCAACGATATGGTTATTCCAGATGAGAAGTACACGCTAGTTGCTGATGCCGAGGCTGAGGTTCTTGAGATTCAAGAGCAGTTCCAGTCGGGTCTTGTAACTGCCGGTGAGCGTTATAACAAGGTCATCGATATCTGGGCAAGTGCGAACGAAAAAGTCTCTAAAGCCATGATGGAAAACCTGTCTTCTGAGACAGTGATTAACCGTGAAGGTGAACCTGAGAAACAAGAGTCATTCAACAGCATCTATATGATGGCTGACTCGGGTGCTCGTGGTAGTGCTGCACAGATTCGTCAGTTGGCTGGTATGCGTGGTCTGATGGCTAAGCCTGATGGCTCAATCATCGAAACGCCGATTGTGGCGAACTTCCGTGAAGGTCTAAACGTATCTCAGTACTTTATCTCTACTCACGGTGCGCGTAAGGGTCTAGCCGATACGGCATTGAAGACAGCTAACTCCGGTTACTTGACTCGTCGTCTTGTAGATGTTGCACAGGATCTCGTCGTTATCGAAGATGACTGTGGCACGTTCGAAGGTCTGACAATGAAGCCGCTTATTGAAGGTGGTGATGTTGTTGAACCATTACGTGAGCGTGTACTTGGTCGTGTTGTTGCTATCGATGTTATGTACCCAGGTACAGAAAATGTACTTGCACCACGTAACACTCTGCTTGATGAAGCATGGTGTGACACGTTGGAAGAGCATTCAGTCGATGAAGTGATTGTACGTTCAGTCATTAGCTGTGATACCGATTTCGGTGTTTGTAAAGCCTGTTATGGTCGTGATTTGGCTCGTGGTCATCTCATTAACCAAGGTGAAGCTATCGGTGTTGTTGCTGCTCAGTCAATTGGTGAGCCAGGAACACAGCTTACGATGCGTACCTTCCACATTGGTGGTGCGGCATCTCGAGCTTCAGCTGAGAACAACATTCAAGTTAAGAACGCTGGTACTGTTAAGCTACACAATGCTAAGCATGTTACTAACAGCGAAGGTAAGTTGGTCATCGTATCTCGTTCATCTGAGATTGCGATTATCGATGAGCTGGGTCGTGAGAAAGAGCGTTATAAAGTTCCTTACGGTACTATCCTAGAAAAACTTGAAGATGCAACAGTTGCTGCCGGTGAAATCATCGCTAACTGGGATCCGCATACTCACCCAATCGTTTCTGAGGTTGCGGGTAGTATCAAGTTCGTTGATATGATTGATGGTGTCACTATGACACGTCAAACAGATGAGCTGACAGGTCTTTCTTCAATCGTAGTTATGGAAGTAGGTCAACGTCCTACTGCCGGTAAAGAGATGCGTCCGGCGATTCGTCTGGTTGGTGCCGATGGCAATGACTTGATGATCCCTGGAACAGAAGTTCCTGCGCAATACTTCTTACCAGCTAACGCGATTGTAAACCAAGACGATAATGCCCCAATTAACGTTGGTGATGCGTTAGCACGTATTCCACAAGAATCGTCTAAGACTCGTGATATTACCGGTGGTCTACCTCGAGTAGCCGACTTGTTCGAAGCACGTAAGCCAAAAGAGCCAGCTATTCTTGCTGAGTACTCAGGTACTATCTCGTTTGGTAAAGAGACTAAAGGTAAGCGTCGTCTTGTGATCACGCCTGCCGATGGTAGCGAAGCTTACGAAGAGATGATTCCTAAGTGGCGTAACCTTAACGTGTTCGAAGGTGAAAAAGTCGAACGTGGTGAGGTTATTGCTGACGGTCCAGAAGCTGCACATGACATCTTACGTCTACGTGGTATTCATAAGGTTGCTAACTACATCGTTAACGAAGTTCAAGACGTATATCGTCTACAGGGCGTTAAGATTAACGATAAGCATATCGAAGTGATTATTCGTCAGATGCTGCGTAAGTGCGAAATCACTAACGCTGGTGATAGTCAGTTCCTTGCTGGTGAACAGGCTGAAGTGTCTCGTGTTAAGATCGCTAACCGCGAACTTGAAGCGCAAGGCAAGCAACCTGCAACCTTCGAACGTGAGCTTCTTGGTATTACCAAGGCGTCTCTGGCTACAGAGTCATTTATCTCTGCAGCATCGTTCCAGGAAACGACACGCGTACTGACCGAAGCGGCAGTAGGTGGTAAGAGTGACAAGCTACGCGGTCTTAAAGAGAACGTAATTGTTGGTCGTCTGATCCCTGCTGGTACTGGTTATTCATATCACCAGAAACGCAATGCAGCAGCTGCGGCCGGTACAACTACCGAAGCGGCACCTGCAATTAGTGCAAGTGAAGCGGAACAGAACCTGGCAGATCTTCTGAATCTTGCCGGAAGCTCTGATTAATTTCGTGCTAAAACGTAAATGAAATGTAAAAAAGGCGCCTTTGGCGCCTTTTTTTTACTTATTATCGGTTAAAAGTTGTCTATTTCTTGACAGAACGGCATTACCTTTCTAAAATTTCGCGTCCCACACCTGTGGGATATAGATTTTTCACACCTTACTGTTGAGTTTATCAACTGATTCGGAGCTATACATGGCAACTGTAAACCAGTTGGTCCGTAAGCCTCGCGCGCCAAAAGTCGACAAGACTAATGTGCCTGCGTTGAATGCGTGTCCACAAAAACGTGGTGTTTGTACTCGCGTATATACAACCACACCAAAAAAACCTAACTCTGCACTACGTAAAGTAGCTCGTGTGCGTCTAACTAACGGTTTCGAAGTTACTTCGTACATCGGCGGTGAAGGCCACAACCTGCAGGAACACAGTGTAATTCTAATCCGTGGTGGTCGTGTTAAAGACTTACCTGGTGTGCGTTACCACACTGTTCGTGGCGCTTTAGACTGTGCTGGCGTAAGTGAACGTCGTCAAGGTCGTTCTAAGTACGGAGCTAAGCGTCCTAAGTCTTAACGTTTTCCGTTAAGTAAGGCCAAGCTAGATTATATTGAGATTCCAGTTTTGGGGTCCCTGAAGCATACGGAGAAATTGTTATGCCAAGACGTCGCGTTGTAGGACAACGTAAAATCCTACCAGATCCAAAGTTTAATAGTGAGTTGCTGGCTAAGTTCATCAACGTCATTATGCAGGACGGCAAAAAGTCTACTGCAGAAAAAATTATTTATAAGGCACTAGATACCGCTTCTGAAAAGAAAGGCGAAGACCATCTAGTGATCCTTGAAGCAGCACTTGAAAATGTTCGCCCATCAGTCGAGGTTAAATCTCGTCGTGTTGGTGGTTCTACTTACCAAGTACCATGTGAAGTACGTCCAGTTCGTCGTAATGCACTGGGCATGCGTTGGTTAGTTGAAGCTGCACGTAAGCGTGGTGAAAAATCTATGGCTCTACGTCTAGCAGGTGAAATGCTAGACGCTTCAGAAAACAAAGGTACTGCTGTTAAGAAACGTGAAGACGTTCACCGTATGGCAGAAGCAAACAAAGCGTTTGCTCATTACCGCTGGTAATCTGATGGAGCTGGCATTTGCCAGCTCCAAATTCTACATCTCTAAGGTATTAACCTTAGTTAAGAGGGTTTAATCGTGGCTCGTACAACTCCTATTGAGCGCTACCGTAATATTGGTATCTGTGCTCATGTTGACGCAGGAAAAACCACAACGACAGAACGAGTTCTGTTCTACACCGGAATGTCTCATAAGATCGGTGAAGTTCATGATGGCGCTGCCACCATGGATTGGATGGAGCAGGAGCAGGAACGTGGTATTACCATCACTTCCGCTGCAACAACTACGTTCTGGCGCGGTATGGAGGCACAGTTTACTGAGCACCGTATCAACATCATCGATACACCTGGCCACGTCGACTTCACAATTGAAGTTGAGCGTTCGTTACGTGTTCTTGATGGCGCAGTCGTTGTGTTCTGTGGTTCATCGGGTGTTGAACCACAATCTGAGACTGTTTGGCGTCAAGCTGATAAATACCATGTACCACGTATCGTATTCGTTAATAAGATGGATCGAGCGGGTGCTGATTTTGAAAGTGTTGTCGAGCAGATCCGTAACCGTCTGGGAGCGACTTGTGTACCGATTCATTTGAATATTGGTGCAGAAGAGAAGTTTAGAGGTGTTGTTGACCTGATTAAGATGAAGGCCATTAACTGGTCTGAAGAAGATCAAGGAACAACATTCACCTATGAAGATATTCCTGCTGAGCTTGCTGACAAAGCAGCTGAGATGCGTGAATATCTGGTTGAAGCAGCAGCTGAAGCGACTGATGAACTGATGGATAAGTACCTCGAAGAGGGCGAACTGTCAGAAGAAGAGATTAAATCAGCACTGCGTCAACGAACTCTAGCTAACGAAATCGTATTGGCTACCTGTGGTTCTGCATTTAAGAACAAAGGTGTGCAAGCGGTTCTCGATGCTGTTGTAGATTATCTGCCATCTCCTGTCGAAGTACCTGCGATTAAGGGCATCGATGAGAAAGAGCAAGAGACAGAGCGTCCAGCGGACGACAATGCCCCTTTTGCTGCCTTGGCATTTAAAATCGCAACAGACCCATTTGTTGGAACATTGACCTTTATGCGTGTTTATTCAGGCGTAATGGAAACCGGTTCCGGCGTTTATAATTCGGTTAAGCAGAAGCGGGAACGTATCGGTCGTATGGTGCAGATGCACGCAAACGATCGCCAAGAGATCAAAGAAGTACGCGCTGGCGACATCGCGGCTGCAATTGGTCTTAAGGACGTGACTACCGGAGATACACTTTGTGACCCAGATCATAAAGTTATTCTGGAACGTATGGAGTTCCCAGAGCCAGTGATTACGATTGCTGTTGAACCAAGATCTCAAGCCGATGAACAGAAAATGGGTATTGCGTTGCAGAAACTTGCAGCAGAAGATCCATCTTTCCGTGTGGAAACTGATCCAGAATCAGGACAGACACTTATCTCTGGCATGGGTGAGCTACACTTAGATATTATCGTCGACCGCATGCGTCGCGAATTTAATGTTGAGTGTAACGTAGGTAAACCTCAAGTCGCTTATCGTGAGACTATTCGCTCTATTGTAGAAGTCGAAGGTAAATTTGTACGCCAGTCAGGCGGACGTGGTCAATTTGGCCATGTTTGGTTGAAACTGGAGCCTCAAGAAGAAGGCTTTGGGTACGAGTTTGTCAACGAGATTGTTGGTGGTGTTGTTCCAAGAGAATACATACCTGCAGTAGATAAAGGTATTCAGGAACAGATGAAGAGTGGCGTGATCGCCGGATTCCCTGTCTTGGATGTAAAGGTTACTTTGTACGATGGCTCATATCATGATGTCGATTCGAATGAAATGGCCTTTAAAGTTGCTGGTTCAATGGGCTTTAAGAAGGGTGCTCTAGAAGCAGACCCTGTACTGTTAGAACCATGCATGAAAGTTGAAGTCACAACACCCGAAGATTATATGGGTGATGTGGTCGGAGATTTGAACCGTCGTCGTGGATTGATCGAGGGTATGGATGACGGCATTGCCGGCGTCAAACTCGTTCATGCGACTGTACCTTTATCTGAAATGTTTGGTTATGCAACAGATTTGCGTAGTGCAAGTCAGGGGCGCGCTTCATACTCTATGGAGTTTTTGAAGTACTCTGATGCACCGCAAAACATTGCTAAAGCGATTATGGAAGCTCGTGGATAAAACCCGGCTTGCCATATTTGTATAAATTAATTGCTATTGCTCGGTTATAGCCGAGCATTTCTGAAAAGAAAGGAATATATCGTGGCTAAAGAAAAATTTGAACGTAGTAAACCCCATGTTAACGTCGGTACTATCGGACACGTTGACCATGGTAAAACAACTCTAACTGCTGCTATCTCTGCAGTATTGACTAAGACTTACGGTGGTGAAGTTAAAGACTTCGCACAAATCGATAACGCTCCAGAAGAGCGTGAGCGCGGTATTACAATTAATACTTCTCACATCGAATATGACACTCCTTCACGTCACTACGCACACGTAGATTGTCCTGGTCACGCCGATTATGTTAAAAACATGATCACTGGTGCTGCTCAAATGGATGGCGCGATTCTAGTAGTTGCTTCTACAGATGGTCCAATGCCACAGACTCGTGAGCACATCCTGCTTTCTCGTCAGGTTGGCGTACCTTTCATCATCGTATTCATGAACAAATGTGACATGGTTGATGACGAAGAGCTTCTTGAGCTAGTAGAAATGGAAGTTCGTGAACTTCTTTCTGAATATGAATTCCCAGGTGATGACCTACCAGTTATCCAAGGTTCTGCGCTTAAAGCCCTTGAAGGCGAGCCAGAGTGGGAAGCTAAGATCCTTGAGCTTGCAGAAGCCCTAGATACTTACATTCCAGAGCCAGAGCGTGCTATCGATGGTGCATTCATTCTTCCAATCGAAGATGTTTTCTCAATCTCAGGCCGTGGTACAGTTGTAACTGGTCGTGTAGAGCGCGGTATCATCAAAGTTGGTGAAGAAGTAGAAATCGTTGGTATCAAAGATACAACTAAGACTACTTGTACTGGTGTTGAAATGTTCCGTAAGCTTCTTGACGAAGGTCGTGCTGGCGAGAACTGTGGTGTTCTTCTACGTGGTACTAAGCGTGAAGATGTTGAGCGTGGTCAGGTTCTTGCTGCTCCTGGTTCAATCACTCCACACACAACTTTCAAGTCAGAAATCTACGTTCTGTCTAAAGAAGAAGGTGGACGTCACACTCCATTCTTCAAAGGTTACCGTCCACAGTTCTACTTCCGTACAACTGACGTAACCGGTACTATCGAGCTGCCAGAAGGCGTTGAGATGGTAATGCCTGGTGATAACGTTGCTATGACTGTAACACTAATCTGCCCAATCGCGATGGACGAAGGTTTACGCTTCGCTATCCGTGAAGGTGGCCGTACAGTTGGTGCTGGTGTTGTAGCTGAGATTGTTGCTTAATAGCGACTAGTCTTACAAGACACTAAAGAAAAGGAAGCTTCGGCTTCCTTTTTTATTGCCTATAATCTATGGGCTAACTGATTTTTAAAATACGTCTGGATTTAGCGTTAAAACTTTGTATAATGCTCGCCACTTTGATGAATTTAATCTTAACGATGATAATTCAATCACCGGGGTTGATCTGAGCGAATAAATCAGTATAATACCCCTTCGCCTTAACCATTAGGCGAATTTACTAGTAAGACAATTAGTCTTACTCAAAAAAACAGCGGCTCCAATTGTGAGTCGAACGGTTAAATCATCTCGCTCTGCGTTCCAATAAGGAAGTGCAAGAGGGTGATTTTTTATGTGTCCATTTTAGGAGCTCTGGTCAATGCAGAACCAAAGAATCCGTATCCGCTTAAAAGGATTTGATCATCGTTTGATCGATCAGTCTACTGCGGAAATCGTTGAAACTGCTAAGCGTACAGGCGCACAGGTTCGTGGTCCAATTCCACTACCAACGCGTAAAGAACGTTATACCATTTTGACTTCTCCACACGTTAATAAAGATGCGCGTGATCAGTACGAACTTCGTACTCACAAACGTCTAGTTGACATCGTTGAGCCAACTGAAAAGACTGTAGATGCACTTATGCGTCTTGATCTTGCGGCTGGTGTCGACGTTCAAATTAGCTTGGGTTAATAAGAGGTTTTCGAGATGGCTATCGGTCTTATCGGTCGTAAAGTGGGTATGACTCGCATCTTCACTGAAGATGGAGCGTCTGTCCCGGTTACAGTAATTGAAATCGCTTCTAACCGCGTTACTCAGGTGAAAACCTTAGAAACTGACGGTTACCGCGCACTTCAAGTTACTACTGGTACCAAAAAAGCTAATCGCATCACTAAACCAGAAGCAGGTCACTTTGCTAAGGCAGGCGTTGAAGCCGGTCGTGGTTTGTGGGAAGTGCGTTTGGCAGATGGTGAAGGCGAAAGCATTGAAGTTGGTGCTGAGCTAAATGTTGATATCTTCGCTGACGTAGCGAAAGTTGATGTTACTGGTCAATCTAAAGGTAAGGGCTTCCAAGGCGGTATTAAGCGTTGGAACTTCCATGCACAAGACATGACACACGGTAACTCACTGGCACATAGATCCAACGGTTCTATCGGTCAAAACCAGACACCTGGTCGCGTTTTCAAAGGTAAGAAAATGTCAGGCCACATGGGTGCAGAGCGTGTTACCACTCAGAATCTAGACGTTGTACGTGTAGATGCAGAGCGTAACTTGCTACTGGTTAAGGGTGCTGTTCCGGGAGCCACAAATGGCAACCTGATCATCAAGCCTGCCGTTAAAGCTTAGGTCTGAGGAGATAGTAATGGAATTGGTATTGAAAGACGCACAAAGTGCTCTGGAAGTTTCCGAAACTACCTTCGGCCGTGACTTTAATGAAGCACTGGTTCATCAGGTAGTTGTAGCTTATGCTGCAAACGCACGTCAAGGCACTCGTGGCCAAAAGACTCGTGCGGAAGTTGTTGGCTCTGGCAAAAAGCCATGGCGTCAAAAAGGTACTGGCCGCGCACGTGCCGGTACTGTTAAAGGCCCGATCTGGCGTGGCGGTGGCGTAACATTCGCTGCTAAAGCTCAAGATCACAGCCAAAAAGTAAACAAGAAGATGTACCGCGGAGCGCTGAAAAGCATATTCTCTGAATTGGTACGTCAAGACCGTCTAATCGTAGTCGAGTCATTTAGTGTTGAAGCTCCTAAAACTAAAGAGTTGAAAGCTAAACTGTCTGCTATGAATCTAGAAGACGTGTTGATCGTTACTCCAGAAATTGACGAGAACTTGTTCTTGGCTGCTCGCAACTTGTACAAAGTTGACGTTCGTGACGTAGCTGGTATCGACCCAGTAAGTCTGATCGCATTCAACAAAGTACTAGTAACTGCCGATGCTGTTAAGCAAATCGAGGAGATGCTGGGATGATCAGTCAAGAACGTTTGCTAAAAGTTATTCTTGCACCACATATCTCTGAAAAGAGTACTGTTTGTGCAGAAAATGACAACACGGTAGTTTTCCGTGTAGCTATAGACGCAACTAAAGCTGAAGTTAAAGCTGCAGTCGCTCAATTGTTCGAAGTTGAAGTAGATTCAGTTCGCACTCTAGTTAACAAAGGTAAGACCAAGCGTACCGGTGCCCGTATGGGTCGTCGTGTAGATTGGAAAAAAGCCTATGTTACTTTAGCTGCTGGTGCTGAAATCGATTTCGTCGGCGCTGAGTAAGCAAAGGAGAATTATCATGGCAGTTATTAAGTGTAAGCCAACCTCTGCTGGTCGTCGTCACGTTGTTAAAGTGGTGAACACTGACCTGCACAAGGGTAAACCTTTTGCTGGCTTGTTGGCGAAAAAATCTAAAAGTGGTGGCCGTAACAATACTGGTCGTATCACTGTTCGTCACGTAGGTGGTGGACACAAGCAGCATTACCGTATTGTTGACTTTAAACGTAGCAAAGACGGTATCCCTGCAAAAGTTGAACGTTTGGAATATGATCCAAACCGCACAGCAAACATCGCACTTGTTTTGTATGCTGATGGTGAGCGTCGTTATATCCTTGCTGCTAAAGGCATGCAAGCTGGAGATAAAATCCAGTCTGGTATCGATGCAGAAATCAAGAGCGGTAACGCTCTGCCATTACGCAACATCCCAGTAGGTAGTGTTGTACACGCAGTAGAGATGAAGCCTGGTAAAGGTGCTCAGATCGCTCGTTCAGCAGGTACATACGTTCAAGTTGTAGCTCGTGATGGCGAATACGCTACTCTACGTCTTCGTTCAGGCGAAATGCGTAAAGTACCAGTAGACTGCCGCGCGACATTGGGTGAAGTTGGTAATGCCGAGCATATGCTACGCCAGTTAGGTAAAGCAGGTGCTAAACGCTGGAGAGGCGTACGCCCAACAGTTCGTGGTGTTGCAATGAACCCAGTAGATCATCCCCATGGTGGTGGTGAAGGCCGTACTTCGGGTGGCCGTCATCCTGTATCTCCAACGGGTGTTCCAACTAAGGGTTATAAGACTCGTAGTAACAAACGCACCGACAAGTACATTGTACGTCGTCGCAATAAAAAGTAAGAGGATTCGCCATGCCACGTTCTCTCAAGAAAGGTCCATTCATTGACCTGCACTTGCTGAAGAAGGTAGAGAAAGCGATGGAAGCGGGAGACAAGAAGCCTATTAAGACTTGGTCTCGTCGCTCTATGATCATCCCTAATATGATTGGGTTGACCATCGCTGTCCATAATGGTCGTCAGCACGTACCTGTGTTCGTAACTGACGAAATGATCGGCCACAAGCTTGGTGAGTTTTCACCAACTCGCACTTATCGCGGCCATGCTGCTGATAAGAAAGCGAAGAAGCGTTAATACGGGAGGAATAAGATGGAAGTTTTAGCTAAACATCGTTTTGCCCGTACGTCGCCTCAAAAGTGTCGTTTGGTTGCAGATCAAATCCGTGGACTGCCTGTTGCTAAGGCTCTCGAAATTTTAACTTTCAGCCCTAAAAAAGCTGCAGTACTTGTTAAAAAAGTACTGGACTCTGCAATCGCTAATGCTGAGCACAATGAAGGTGCTGACATTGACGAGCTAAGAGTTGGAGCCATTATGATCGATGAAGGTCCAACTATGAAGCGTATCATGCCACGTGCTAAAGGCCGTGCTGATCGTATAATCAAGCGTACCAGCCACATTACTGTGGTTGTATCAGATCGCTAGGAGTTAGCAATGGGACAGAAAGTACATCCTAATGGTATCCGTCTGGGTATCACTAAGCCTTGGATCTCGACCTGGTACGCTGACAAGTCAGACTATGCCAATAACTTGAGTAGTGACTGGGAAGTGCGTAAGTTTCTTGAAAAGAAACTTAAGCAAGCATCAGTTTCTAAGATTGTTATCGAGCGTCCAGCAAAGAGTGTTCGCGTTACTATTCACACTGCCCGTCCAGGTGTTGTGATTGGTAAGAAAGGCGAAGACGTTGAAAAGCTACGCAACGCAGTTGCTAAGCTGACTGGTATTCCAGCTCAAATCAACATCGCTGAGATCCGTAAGCCTGAGCTAGATGCTAAGCTTGTTGCCGATGGCATCGCTTCGCAACTAGAGCGTCGTGTTATGTTCCGTCGTGCTATGAAGCGCGCAGTACAAAATGCAATGCGTCTTGGTGCTAAAGGTATCAAAGTTGAAGTTAGCGGCCGTCTAGGCGGAGCTGAGATTGCGCGTTCTGAGTGGTATCGTGAAGGTCGTGTACCTCTACATACACTGCGTGCTGATATCGACTATTCTACTGCAGAGAGTCACACTCAATACGGTGTGATCGGCGTTAAAGTTTGGGTCTTCAAAGGTGAAGTTCTAGACGGCGTGCTACCTCAGCATGAAGAGCCGAAACAGCAGCCGAAGCGTAAGCCTCGCGGTAAATAGGAGAGCTGGCAATGCTGCAACCAAAAAGAATGAAGTTCCGCAAATGTTTCAAGGGTCGCAACCGCGGTCTGGCGAACGGCACTGAAGTAAGCTTCGGTGATTTCGGTTTGAAAGCTGTTGGACGTGGTCGTCTAACTGCTCGTCAAATTGAAGCTGCGCGTCGTGCTATGACACGTCACATTAAACGTCAAGGTCAAATCTGGATCCGCGTTTTCCCTGATAAGCCTATCACCTCTAAGCCTCTTGAAGTGCGTATGGGTAAAGGTAAGGGTAACGTTGAATATTGGGTTTGCCAAATTCAACCAGGTAAGGTTCTTTATGAGATGGATGGTGTAACAGAGGAGCTAGCTCGTGAAGCTTTCGCTCTTGCTGCTGCCAAGCTGCCTCTTAAGACCACCTTTGTAACTAAGACGGTGATGTAATGAAAGCGAGCGAACTAACAGAAAAGAGCGTTGAAGAACTGAACGCTGAACTGCTTGGTCTGCTGCGTGAGCAGTTTAATCTGCGTATGCAACACGCCACTGGTCAGTTGACTCAGACTCATCAGCTTAAAATCGTGCGTCGCAACATTGCGCGCGTTAAGACCATTATTACTTCTAAGGCGGGTGCATAATGTCTGATAATATCCGTACTTTGCAGGGTCGAGTACTTAGCAACAAGATGGACAAGTCTATCACTGTAGCTATTGAGCGTAAGGTTAAGCATCCTTTATACGGGAAGTACCTTAAACGCACTACTAAGATCCATGCACATGACGAACAAAATCAGTGTAATGCTGGCGATGTCGTGACTATTCGCGAATGCCGTCCGCTGTCTAAGACTAAGTCTTGGACTCTGGTTGAAGTAGTATCTAAAGCCTAAGTTTCTTAGGTTTTAAGCTAAACGGCTCCTTTTTGGAGCCGTTTTTATTTTAACACTATCTATTCTCAAAATCGGGTGTTATACTTGCGCGCCATTTTTGACAAAATTATTGTTAAAAATTGGCGAAAAAGTCGCCCCAAACTTGGGGATGTAAGTAACGTTAGCGGAGCATTTACAATGATCCAAATGCAATCTACTCTAGATGTAGCCTGTAACAGTGGCGCTCGTAGAGTTCAGTGTATTAAGGTCTTAGGTGGATCTCATCGTCGTTATGCCGGTATCGGCGACATCATTAAGGTTTCTGTTAAAGAAGCTATTCCTCGCGGTAAAGCGAAGAAAGGTGATGTATATAGCGCGGTGGTAGTTCGTACTAAGAAAGGCGTACGTCGCCCAGACGGTTCTGTCATTCGCTTCGATCGGAACGCAGCTGTTTTGCTTAACGCAAACAATGCACCGATTGGTACTCGTATCTTTGGCCCAGTGACGCGCGAATTGCGTAACGAACAATTTATGAAAATTGTTTCTCTGGCACCAGAAGTACTGTAAGGAGCTTCAAATGGCAGCTAAAATCCGTCGTGAAGACGAAGTAATAGTACTAGCAGGTAAAGATCAGGGTAAACGCGGTAAGGTTTCTCAGGTTCTTCCTACTGGTAAATTAATTGTTGAAGGCATTAATCTTGTCAAAAAGCACCAGAAGCCAAACCCTCAATTGGGCGTAGCTGGCGGTATTGTTGAGCAAGAAGCACCGATACAAGCATCAAACGTAGCGATTTTCAACTCTGCCACTGGCAAAGCTGATCGCGTTGGTTTCCGATTTGAAGATGGCCAAAAGGTCCGTTTCTTTAAGTCGAACAGTGAACTCGTTAAGTAATTGGAGTAAACGATGGCGAAACTGCATGATAAATATCAAGAGACTGTTAGTCCTGAACTTGCTAAAAAGTTCGGTTTTACCAGTGTCATGCAAGTCCCTCGGATTGAGAAAATCACCCTAAACATGGGTGTTGGCGAAGCAGTAGCAGATAAGAAGGTTATGGAGCATGCGCTTCGTGACATGACTGCTATCGCTGGTCAAAAGCCGGTTGTGACTGTAGCTCGTAAGTCAGTGGCTGGTTTTAAAATCCGTGATGGCTACCCGATAGGCTGTAAGGTTACACTGCGCGGTGAGCGTATGTGGGAATTCTTAGAGCGTTTAGTTGATATCGCAATCCCGCGTATTCGTGATTTCCGTGGTATGAGCGCTAAGTCGTTCGACGGCCGTGGTAACTACGCAATGGGTGTACGTGAGCAGATTATCTTCCCTGAGATCGAATACGATAAAATCGATAAGATCCGTGGTATGGATATTGTGATCACTACTTCTGCGAAGAATGACGAAGAAGGCCGAGCTCTGCTTGAAGCCTTTAACTTCCCATTCAAGAAATAAGGGTAGCGAAATGGCAAAAAGTTCAATGAAAGCACGTGAAGCAAAACGTGCCAAGCTCGTGGCTAAGTTCGCTGAAAAGCGTCTAGCTCTTAAGGCTATCATTAACAACCCAACTACATCTGATGAAGATCGTTGGGATGCAGTTCTTAAGTTGCAAGGTCTACCACGTGACTCTAGCGCAGCGCGTCAGCGCAATCGCTGTAGTCAAACTGGTCGCCCACATGGTTATTTACGTAAATTCGGCCTTAGCCGTATTAAGTTGCGTGAAGCTACCATGCGTGGTGAAGTTCCTGGTCTACGTAAGGCCAGCTGGTAAATACTTGTCACGGAGTAAGCTAATATGAGCATGCAAGATCCTATAGCGGATATGTTAACACGTATTCGTAATGGCCAAGCTGCTAACAAAGTATCAGTAACTATGCCTTCTGCTAAGCTAAAAGTCGCTATTGCGAAAACGCTTAAAGAAGAAGGTTATATCACTGACTACGCCGTAGCAGATGAAACCAAACCTGTTCTTGAAATTACGTTAAAGTATTTCCAAGGCCAGCCAGTTGTTGAGACTATCCAACGCGTTAGCCGACCTGGACTTCGTATTTACAAAGGTAAAGACGAACTTCCAAAGGTTATGGGCGGACTGGGTGTCGCAATTGTGTCCACTTCTAAAGGTTTGATGACTGACCGCACCGCCCGCCAAAATGGCATGGGTGGGGAAGTTATCTGCTACGTAGCTTAAGGAGCTAGCAATGTCTCGTGTCGCAAAAGCACCAGTCGCTATCCCTGCAGGCGTAGAAGTGACTCTAAACGAACAAACTATCACCGTAAAAGGTACTAAAGGTAGTTTGACTCGAGTGATTAACGCTGACGTTTCGGTTGTTGTTGAAGACAACGAAATCAAGTGTAGTTCTGTTGAAGGCGTTAAAACTAACGCTCAAGCAGGTACAGCTCGAGCTCTAATCAACAACATGGTTGTTGGTGTAACAGCTGGTTTTGAGAAAAAACTAACTCTTATTGGTGTCGGTTACCGTGCGAAAATCGCTGGTAAAGGCGTTGATTTGACTTTAGGTTTCTCTCACCCACTAGTACACGAACTCCCAGACGGCGTAACAGCTGTTTGTCCTTCACAAACTGAAATCGTACTTTCTGGTACTGATAAGCAGCTTGTCGGACAAGTAGCAGCTGAGATTCGCGGCTACCGTCCACCAGAGCCTTATAAAGGTAAAGGTGTTCGCTATGCTGACGAACAAGTACGTCGTAAAGAGGCTAAGAAGAAGTAGGTAACGCGATATGGATAAGAAAACATCTCGCTTGCGCCGCGCAACTCGCGCCCGTAAGAAGATCCAAGAGCTGGGCGTTAACCGTCTGGTTGTACATCGTACACCACGTCACACCTATGCTCAGGTAATCAGCCCTGATTCACAGGTTTTGGCGGCAGCTTCTACTGCTGAGAAAGCGGTAACAGAGCAACTTAAGTACACAGGTAACGTTGATGCAGCTAAAGTAGTGGGTAAAACCGTTGCTGAGCGTGCTATCGAAAAAGGCGTGACTGTAGTTGCATTCGATCGTTCCGGTTTCAAGTATCACGGACGTGTAGCTGCATTAGCAGACGCCGCTCGTGAAGCTGGCCTCAAGTTCTAAGGAATGATTAAAAATGGCTAAATTCGAAGCACAGCAAAAAGACGATCTGCAAGAGAAACTAGTTGCAGTTAATCGTGTTTCTAAAGTAGTTAAAGGCGGACGTATCTTTAGCTTCACTGCACTAACTGTAGTGGGTGACGGTAACGGTAAAGTCGGCTTTGGCTATGGTAAAGCGCGTGAAGTACCTGCAGCAATTCAGAAAGCAATGGAAAAGGCTCGCCGTAACATTGTTTCTGTTGAATTGATCAATGGTACTCTGCACCACCCTGTTAAGGGCCGTCACACTGGTTCGCGTGTTTACATGCAACCAGCATCAGATGGTACCGGTATTATTGCCGGTGGCGCAATGCGTGCCGTATTGGAAGTAGCAGGCGTTCATAACGTTCTGTCGAAAGCATACGGTTCTACTAACCCGATCAACATCGTTCGCGCAACTGTAGATGCGTTGGTGCACATGAAGTCACCATCACAAATCGCAGCTAAGCGTGGCCTTAATGTTGATGAAATTCGAGGTTAATGCACCATGGCTAAGAAAACTATCAAAGTGACTCAGACTAAAAGCTCAATTGGACGTTTGCCTAAGCATCGTGCAACTTTGACTGGTCTAGGTCTACGCCGTATTAATCATACAGTTGAAGTTGAAGATACTCCTTCAGTTCGCGGTATGATTAACAAGGTTTACTACATGGTTTCGGTGGAGGAAGTATAAGATGCGTCTAAATACTCTATCACCTGCTGCAGGTGCTAAATCAGCAGCTAAGCGTGTAGGTCGCGGTATTGGTTCGGGTACTGGTAAAACTTGTGGTCGCGGCCACAAGGGACAGAAGTCTCGTTCTGGCGGCGGCGTTCGCGTCGGTTTCGAAGGTGGTCAAATGCCACTTAAGATTCGTCTGCCTAAGTTTGGTTTTACCTCGCGTCGTGCGATGGTAACAGCAGAAGTTCGCATTAGTGAGCTTGCAAAAGTTAACGGTGATGTTGTCGACTTAAATGCACTGAAAGATGCGAATCTCGTTACTCGCAACATACAGTTTGCTAAAATCGTTCTTTCAGGTACCATTGAGCGCCCTGTGACCGTAAAAGGTCTGAAGGTAACCAAAGGTGCACGTGCAGCTATTGAAGCTGCCGGCGGAAAGATCGAGGAATAATACGTCGATGGCAAAACCAGGACTTGATTTAAAAAGCGCGAAAGGTGGATTTTCTGAACTGAAGACTCGCCTCCTGTTCGTGATTGGTGCGATTATCGTCTTTAGAGCCGGTTCGTTTGTACCAATTCCTGGTATTGACGCTGCTGTATTAGCAGAGCTGTTCAATCAGCAGAAGGGGACTATCTTAGGCATGTTTAACATGTTCTCTGGTGGTGCCCTTGAACGTGCTTCTATCTTTGCATTGGGAATCATGCCGTATATTTCGGCGTCGATTATCATGCAGTTGTTGACTGTCGTGCATCCTGCACTCGCTGAACTTAAAAAGGAAGGCGAATCAGGTCGTAAGAAGATCAGTCAGTATACTAGATACGGCACATTGGTCCTGGGTACATTCCAGGCAATCGGTATCGCAACGGGTCTACCAAACCTAGTTCCTGGTTTAGTTGTAAACCTTGGATTTGGTTTCTATTTCGTTGCAGTTGTGAGTTTAGTTACAGGAACTATGTTCCTTATGTGGCTAGGCGAACAAATTACCGAGCGAGGCATTGGTAATGGTATCTCGATATTAATTTTCGCAGGTATTGTTGCAGGTCTACCATCTGCTATCGGCCAAACGGCTGAGCAGGCGCGTCAAGGTGACTTGAACGTACTCGTATTATTGTTGATTGCAGTTATCGTGTTTGCCGTAACTTATTTCGTAGTGTTTGTGGAGCGTGGGCAACGTCGTATCGTCGTTAACTATGCAAAGCGTCAGCAAGGCCGTAAGGTGTTTGCAGCGCAAAGTACACATTTACCACTTAAGATAAATATGGCAGGTGTGATACCACCAATTTTTGCGTCGAGCATCATTTTGTTTCCAGGCACACTGGCTCAGTGGTTTGGTCAAAATGAGTCCCTTTCATGGTTAAGTGATTTTTCACTTGCTGTGTCACCAGGACAGCCGCTCTACTCGTTATTGTATGCATCAGCAATCATCTTCTTCTGTTTCTTCTATACTGCGTTGGTGTTTAACCCGCGTGAAACAGCTGATAACTTGAAGAAGAGTGGTGCGTTTATTCCCGGGATCCGTCCTGGAGAACAGACTTCGCGTTACATTGATAAGGTTATGACTCGCTTGACATTAGCAGGCGCATTGTACATTACCTTTATCTGTTTAATTCCGGAGTTCATGTTAATTACGTGGAAAGTACAGTTCTATTTTGGCGGTACTTCACTACTTATTATGGTAGTCGTAATCATGGACTTCATGGCTCAAGTTCAGACCCACATGATGTCTCATCAGTATGAGTCTGTAATGAAGAAAGCTAACCTAGTAAACAAAGCGAATTTAGATCGCTTTGGTCGCTAAGAAAGTTTTCTCGGAGTGATGAAATGAAAGTTCGAGCTTCCGTGAAGAAGATCTGCCGTAATTGCAAGATCGTAAAACGTAGTGGCGTTGTTCGCGTGATTTGTGTTGAACCTAAACACAAACAGCGTCAAGGCTAAAAAAACTTGATCAGCCCTGTTCGGGCTGATCAAAATTTATTTGCAAAACTGTCGTCTGTCGAGTATCCTACCGGGCTTTTCACAGATGACCATTAACTATTGAGGAGTGCATAGTGGCCCGTATCGCTGGCATTAACATTCCTGATCACAAGCATACAGTCATTGCATTGACTGGAATCTTCGGCATTGGCCGTACTCGCGCTAGAGCAATCTGCGCGGCTACTTCTGTTGCTGAAGACGCTAAGATCAAGGAATTGAGCGAAGCTCAAATTGATACACTACGCGAAGCAGTTGCCGAATACACTGTAGAAGGTGATTTGCGTCGTGAAGTTTCCATGAACATCAAGCGTCTTATGGACCTTGGCTGTTACCGTGGAATTCGTCACCGTCGTAGCCTGCCCCTTCGTGGGCAACGTACTAAGACCAATGCGCGTACGCGTAAAGGTCCACGTAAACCAATCAGAAAGTAACGGGGTAAACCGAAATGGCTAAAGTTCCGTCACGTTCTCCGCGTAAGCGTGTACGTAAACAGGTTGCTGATGGCATGGCTCATATCCATGCGTCTTTCAACAACACAATTATTACCATTACAGATCGTCAAGGTAATGCACTATCTTGGGCAACTTCAGGTGGTTCAGGTTTCCGTGGTTCACGTAAATCTACTCCTTTTGCTGCGCAGGTTGCTGCTGAGCGTGCAGGTGTTGCTGCTCAGGACTACGGTGTTAAAAACCTAGAAGTCTTTGTAAAGGGTCCAGGTCCAGGACGCGAATCTGCGATTCGTGCACTAAACTCGGTTGGTTACAAGATAACTAACATTACCGATGTGACGCCTATCCCTCATAATGGTTGTCGTCCTCCTAAGAAACGTCGCGTATAACACGTCGTTTTTAATAGGATAGTTGGAGAAAGAACATGGCAAGATACTTGGGTCCAAAGCTCAAGCTCAGCCGCAGAGAAGGTACAGACCTTTTCCTAAAAAGCGGCGTGAGAGCAATCGATTCGAAGTGTAAGCTCGAAACTGCACCTGGACAACACGGCGCTCGTAAGACCCGTCTGTCTGAGTATGGCGTTCAGCTACGCGAGAAACAAAAAGTTCGTCGTACTTATGGTGTGCTAGAAAAGCAATTCCGTAACTACTACAAAGACGCTGCACGTACAAAAGGTAACACTGGTGAAAACCTACTTACTCTTTTAGAAACCCGTCTTGATAACGTTGTATACCGTATGGGCTTTGGCGCAACTCGTGCAGAAGCACGTCAGCTTGTAAGCCACAAGTCTATTATGGTAAATGGCAGCGTTGTTAACATTCCATCATTCAAAGTGTCTGCGAATGATGTAATTAGCATTCGTGAGAAGTCTAAGAAGCAAGCACGTATTGTTGCTGCTTTAGAAGTTTCTTCTCAACGCGAAAAGCCAACATGGGTTGAAGTTGATAACACTAAGATGGAAGGTGCTTTCAAGCGTCTACCAGAGCGTAGTGATTTATCTGCGGAAATTAACGAACAGCTGATCGTCGAACTTTACTCTAAGTAAAGTTAACACAAAAGAGAGGACACAATGCAGGGTTCTGTTACAGAATTTCTTAGACCGCGTCTCGTTGATATCGAGCAGGTTAATCCAACACGTGCCAAAGTTACACTTGAGCCGCTTGAACGTGGTTTTGGTCACACTTTAGGTAACGCGTTGCGTCGTATCCTATTGTCGTCTATGCCAGGCTGCGCGGTAACCGAAGTAGAAATTGATGGTGTACTGCATGAATACAGTAGCAAGGAAGGCGTGCAAGAGGATATCCTTGAGATCCTACTAAACCTTAAGGGTTTAGCAGTAGTGATCGAAGGGAAAGACGAAGCTATGCTTACTTTAAGTAAGTCAGGCGCAGGCCCTGTTACTGCAGCAGATATCACGCATGATGGTGATGTCACTATCATGAATCCTGACCATGTTATCTGTCATTTGACTGGTAATAATGATGTCAGCATGCGAATCCGTGTAGAGCGTGGTCGTGGTTATGTACCGGCATCAGCCCGTGCACAAACCGAAGACGATGATCGCCCTATCGGTCGTTTGTTGGTGGATTCTTCATTCTCACCTGTCGCTCGTATAGCCTACAATGTAGAAGCTGCACGTGTCGAACAGCGTACTGACTTAGATAAACTCGTTATCGATATGACCACAAATGGTACTATTGATCCTGAGGAAGCTATCCGTCGTTCTGCAACTATTCTAGCTGAACAGTTAGATGCGTTCGTTGAACTACGTGATGTTACTGAGCCAGAGCAGAAAGAAGAGAAGCCGGAGTTCGATCCGATTCTGTTGCGTCCTGTGGACGATTTAGAGCTAACTGTACGTTCAGCTAACTGTTTGAAGGCTGAAGCGATTCATTACATCGGTGATCTGGTACAGCGCACAGAAGTTGAGCTGCTTAAGACTCCTAACCTAGGTAAGAAATCTCTTACTGAAATTAAGGATGTTTTAGCTTCTCGCGGACTGTCGTTAGGTATGCGTCTCGAAAACTGGCCTCCAGCCAGTTTAGCAGACGACCTTTAAGTCCAGACTTGTACAGATTTAGGTAATAAGGATTAGGTCATGCGCCATCGTAAGAGTGGTCGTCAACTAAACCGTAACAGCAGTCATCGCCAAGCTATGTTCCGTAACATGGCAAGCTCATTAGTCCGTCACGAAGTGATCAAGACTACTGTAGCTAAAGCGAAAGAACTGCGTCGCGTAGTTGAACCTCTGATAACACTTGCTAAGAGTGATAGCGTTGCAAATCGCCGTTTGGCATTTGCACGTACTCGCGACGCTGAAGTCGTAGGTAAGTTATTCAATGAATTGGGTCCACGCTACCAGGAACGTCCTGGTGGTTACACTCGTATCCTTAAGTGCGGTCTACGTACTGGTGATAAAGCGCCTATGGCGTTTATTGAACTAGTTGGTCGCCCAGAAGATGCTGAAGCTGTTGAAGCTGATGACTCTGCTGAGTAATTAAGGTAATTCATTTTAAAAAGCCGGGCTTAATGCCCGGCTTTTTTATGTGTAAAATTAATTGTTGATTTTATAAATCCTCTAATCAACCCATTTTGCTTTTTGCTTTATTTTCTCTGGGATCTTCAACTCCCATTTTTCTATCCCACTCTTACTAAAGAGATAAAGCCCTTTATTGTCGAATACAAATGATAAAGAACCTGGTGATGCGCCTTCCAATACTTGTCTTATTAACCTCCCAGCATGCTGACCATGAAGGTATCCATCCAGTACATAACCGCCAATATTTTTCTGAGGGCCAATGGTAAACTCCCAAAATCCAAAGTGAGGTAGTGTCGAATGCTCTCTTGTCCAAGCTATGACTTGCTCTGGTGGTAGGTGCTCTCCTGAATCATCACGGACAGTGTGGTAAAGACCGATAAATACTGCATCGTATCCTCTTGTTTTGGCTTCAGCGATACTCGCTTTCCACGTACTAAAATTGCTCGTGAGTACGAAGTCCAGGCTTACCTTTCCCATTGTAATGCTGTCCAGAGATGGGCTGATCCGCTCTAACGACGCAATCGAAGTTTCGCTGTTATCGAAAAGAACTAAAAACTTCTTCTTTGGCTTCTCGACTAATAATTGATTGGCTAAGAGCAGCGATCTTTTAAATAATGGTCTTTCCAGTACCCCGGTAACATTTTTCTGGTGGTGTATGTTATAGGTTCTGGGATTTGTATTGAGGCCTAGAAATACAACGGGCACTTGCGCGCCATCAAATCGCTTGTGTAACAGTTTGATGGCATTATCATCAGCAAGTATGACTAAATCCGGTTTAACTTCTCTGTAGTGCTTCCAGGCACTCTCAGCTTGGCTGGCAAAGCTTGTTTGTGGGAGTCGTTTGGTATCCAGGTAAAAATGTCGGTATTCGTGCTTTTCACCAATGATTGAAACTATGCCCTTATTATAGTTTTTATCCCACTCATACTCCTGATGGTAACTTTCAATGATCATCACTGACGCTGCCATCATCTTGAGTGGGATGATAATCAGTAGAAATAGGAGGTGCCGCATAACTTCGGTCTTCTAAAGGCTTTCTATAGTTATAGACCAGGTGGTACTGTACCGAAAGTCTGGCATAAAAAAGGCCTCTTGCGAGGCCTTCTTCTGAGTTAGATTGTGGCTAATTAATAGCTACTTTTTTGTTGCTCGTTGTAATCCAGCTTCTCATGGGTCTGACCCATAGCTTCAGCAACTTCCGGAGGCATGTAGTTCTCATCATGCTTTGCTAAAACTTCAGTTGCCTGAAGCTTACCGCCTTCGACTAAAACGCCTTGGGCAACGATACCTTGACCTTCTCGGAAAAGATCAGGTAGTAGATCATCATAAGTCACTATGACTTCCCCACCGGCTGCATCATGGACGGCAAATTCAACATGAAGACTGTCTGGATCGCGAACCATTGAGCCAATTGTAACCATACCACCGACACGAATACGCTGGCCAACTTCCGGTTTCACGCCGGTATCTTTCTTACCCTGAACAATCTCAGTTGGCGTATAGAAGAGGTTCAGGTTTGAATTTAAGGCGTATAGTAGGAGTGATGCTATCGCTGCTACCCCGCCAATTAAGGCCACTGCTAATGTTAATCTTTTTTTCCGTCTGGCGTTCACTGTTTAGTACTCCGATTTTCTTTAAGGCGTTCTTCTCGTTGTATTTTTTGCGAGATCCCCACTAACACCTTACGTTTTTGTCCAAGGCTGTGTACTACGAGAATACCTAACGATAGAAAGGTAACTCCATAAGCCAGCCATACGTAGAAGGCATAGCCTCCCATGTTAAAAAAATCCGCTAATGAATCGAACTGCATTATTTGACTCCTTCGGCTTTAGCTAGTTCCCTTACCCAAGGGCGCATACCATTTCTTGCCAAAATTTCGGCCCTGAAACGTATTAATGTTATTGCAGCAATCATCATTCCAAAGCCGGCGATATTTATCAGCAGTGGATAGAGCATATCTGTAGACATTGTCGATTTCTCAGTTATTCGTATGGTCGATGGTTGATGAAGTGAGCTCCACCACTCAACCGAATATTTAATAATCGGAATATTAATTACGCCCACAATGGCTAAGATACCAGCGGCTCTGGCTGCTAACACTTTATCTTCAAACGAAGCATAAAGAGATATAACACCTAAATACAGGAAAAGCAGGACAAGTTCTGCAGTTAAGCGCGCATCCCATACCCACCAAGTGCCCCACATAGGTTTACCCCAGGTCGCACCTGTAATCAACGCGATAAAGGTGATCACAGCGCCAATGGGAGCAATTGCAGCCGCTGCCCAGTCGGCTGATTTAATCTGCCAGACAAGCCCTATAAATGCGGAACTGGCCATAGCCATGTATGCCGCCATAGACATGGAAGCCGCTGGCACATGAATAAAGATGATTCGGTAGCTATCACCCTGTTGATAATCGGTCGGAGCAAATACGAGGCCCCAAACAGAACCAATACCTATCAGGGCAATCGCCAGCATAGCGAACCAAGGGAGGAGTTTTCCGGATAAATTAAAAGCGCGTTCTGGATCCGCGTAACTATGTAGCCATTTCCACATTTTAGTTAGTACTCACTCTTAGCGATGCACCAATTGCAAAAGGTGCCATTATTAATGAACCGACCAACATCGCACCTATGATTGCGAGATGGCCACTGTAGGGTAAATTTAGGCCCGCTGCATCTATTGCTGAGGTCGCAAAGATAAGCACCGGGATATACAAAGGCAGGATAAGCAGGCTAAGTAAAACACCGCCTTTATGCAACCCTACCGTTAAGGCTACACCAATGGCACCCAGTAAACTTAATACTGGCGTACCTAAAGCAAGTGTTGCCATCAATGCGCCATAACTATTACCGTCTAAGTGCAGCAGTACTGCTAATAACGGAGCAATTAATATTAAAGGTACTCCGGTTAAAATCCAATGTGCTAGTACTTTGGCCAAAACCATCAAAGGCAGAGGTTGTGGGCTTAATAACATCTGTTCCAGACTGCCGTCCACGAAGTCAGCCTTAAATAATCTCTCAAGTGATAGCATAGAGGCTAAAAGGGCTGCAACCCAGATAATTCCTGGTGCTACTCTGGACAGTATTTGTGGTTCAGGGCCAATACCTAGTGGAAATAGAGTAACCACTAGGATAAAAAAGAGCAGAGGATTGAATATATCGCCTTTGTGGCGGATTGCAATTTGTAAGTCACGTTTTAAAAGTGTGAAAAATGCTTGTCTAAAACTGATGCCTTTCTTCATTTTGAAACCTTATACAAAGCGATACTCAAGACTAATCTTGCGAAGTATATCGTCACCGATAATTCCCATATCCTGGTGGGTGGTCATGATGACGCAACCGCCTCGTTTAGCGTGGGCGAGAAAGATATGCTCCAGCTCTTCAACACCTTTCTTGTCAATCGCAGTAAAAGGTTCATCTAACAACCATATTTTACAATTAGTATGCCACAGTCGTGCAAGTGCCGTACGCCTATGCTGTCCAGCAGAAAGATGACCTGCTAGTGCTTCTTCAAAACCAGCTAAATTAACCTTGCTAAGTATGCCGCGAGTATCAAATTCATCATACCCGCTGATCCTTAAATTGAAATTAAGATTTTCCTCGGCGGTTAGCTCTGTTTTAACACCCGCCAGATGTCCTAGATAGAGAAGATCGTCATTGTACTCATCTCTATTGCGGGTAATATCTTCGCCTTGATAATAAACGTCGCCTGCATAAGGGCGAGATAAACCGGCTAAGATGCGTAGTAAGCTGGTTTTTCCTGAGCCGTTAGGCCCTTCTATCTGAACGATTTCGCCCGCTGTGATTTCAAAACTAAGTTCATCAAACAGAATTCGTTCTTCACGAATACAGGTCAATTGATTGGCTGAAAGCAGGGTCTTTGCTATTTGTTGTTCTGCCACTGAGTCCTCTATATCAAGCCGTATGTTAACACAAGAGATATTAACACAATCCCTTTTAGGGGTTTAGTAATGGTTGATTCTATCTGTCAGCAATTTGATATGCTTCCGAAAATTGAACCTTTTAACAAGATTAACTGAACTTTTTCAACATTTGCTAATATAGTGTCCATTTTGTGTATCAAGTCGTGCTAATAGTATGCAAGCTTTGATTGAAGTCACAAAAAGATGAGATTTATTGAAGTTTGATGTATTCTATAAGCGCTAAATAAATAGTCTGCCTTAACTCTTAGTCAGTTAAAAGGGCGGCATTGAAGCTTTGTTAGTATTTGCATTAGGAACATCAAACATGAAAAAATTGTTAGCATTGACTGCTTTCGCTGCATTGACTTTGTCTGCAAACGTATCTGCACAAGAAGGTAAAGCCATCTACGACAAGGCATGTCAAGTATGCCATAGCATGGGTGTCGCAGGCGCTCCAAAAGCACATGATGCTGCAGCTTGGGAACCCCGTATTGCTCAAGGCTTAGATACTCTGGTATCTACAATTAAGACTGGTAAAGGCGCAATGCCACCAGGTGGCATGTGTACAGATTGTACCGATGAAGATTACAAGAACGCTATTGAGTTCATGTCTAAGTAATCTTTGTTGTAGTTCTCTTGTAAAGAGGCATAAAAAAAACCGGCAGATGCCGGTTTTTTTATGTCTCAAATTTGAGCACAAAAAAGGCCAGCATAGCTGGCCTTTAATTATTTATCAGCAGATTTGTTTATTCTACTAATGTATCGATGAGCAGTTGAGTCGTGTCACCTACTTTAACCATTGCAAGATGCCCTTGAAGATCGCCGACTTGAGGCTTAACGGTTCCATGTTTAGATAGCACCGCAATAATCTCGACATTCTTTGCACCACTTAGCTTCACATCTCCACCCATAGAGGTTGTGTCATCTAAGGTGATGGTGGCCGGTAGAGTTTTAGCCGATACCTTAACGGCAGCCAAGGGAACCTTAGGGCCTTCAGTGCTACGTGCAAAGATAAATAGCATGTCAGAGCTATTAACCTTGTCGGCTAATTCAGGTGCAATTGATACTTCGACACTAACTGTCTTAGCTTCACCTGTTACGTTGGCATGTGCTGCATCGTTTGGCATTTCACCGGTTTCAGCTTCCATTCTCATTTTAGCGCTGTCGATAGCGTTAATGATGGCGCTGCGGTCAACATCTTTTCGTTCACTATCAAGAATGATCTGCCAGGATTCGATGGCCTTCTGGTAATCAGCAGTAAAGAAAGAATCCATCCCCACTAATAACAGTGTTGAGGGATCTTCTGAATCGAGAGACAAGGATTGATCGATAATCGCTTGAATTGCTGGTGTCATCTGTTGGTTGGCTTTGTAATACATAGCCGTTGCTTTTGGTCCGAGTAACTCAGCATGAGTTCCGACTAATACCATAGCCTTATCGAAGGTTTTAACCGCATCATCGTAGCGACTCGCTGAAATATAGCTATGGCCTAAACTAAACAGTAACTGGCTATTCTCTGGCTCAGCTTTGGCTTGTTCTTCCATTGCTTGTAGACGTTGCTGCATGACCTGTTCTTGTGTCATGCCAGCATGCGGGCCACCAGGTTGAGGTTGATTTAGCTTTGCGTAAGCACCTAGAGTAGTATAAAAATACCCGGATACCCCGATAATGACGACAGACATCAGCATCGGCCATAATAAACCCTTAGGCTTAACTTTGTTTACTAAAGACTCATCAACACCTTGCTTCATATCCTGAAGCAGGCTTATCTCTAACTCTTTCTTAAGTGCATCGAATTCGACTTTATCTAACAGTTCGTCTTCGAGCTCTTTTTCAAGTGTTGCAAGACGATTGTTAAACAGTTCGAGGTTTGTTTGCTTACGTACTCCTGCTTCTTCCGTTTGCAACATCTTTTGCTGACGAAAGTGAGGAAACCAAATCAGCACGAGGCTGACTAACACAAAAAGCGCAATAAAAATCCATAGAGTGGTCATTATTTCTTTTTCACATTAGTTACAAAAAATGCGGATACACCGCAGGGATAGGGATAGGATTATACGGAAAGATTATTCATTGAACAGTAATATAAGAAGTTCATTACTTTAAAAACTGATAGTTGAGTACTGGTTCACAGTTCGTTTCTATTTTTTTTAAATGGATGAAACTTAAGTTTCACCTAAGGGTCAGACCTTAAAATCCGGTGCTTTTAACATCTGTATCCGTGGCTATTCTGAACATAGAATGAGACAGGTCACCCATATTTGTTCGAAAGAAGCAGACAGATACAACAGCAAATACTAAAATGACTCAAAATATGTACCTTGAGTAGTGTAAGCTGCAAACTCTTGTGTGTTGAATCAAGCACTAACTTGATCAATTCATCTATAGGACTAAGGAAACCCCATGATCCCAGAATTAGGACACTTATCGTTGATAATAGGATTGGCATTTGCCTTCCTGTTAGCCAGCGTTCCTTTAATTGGTGTTGCACGTAAAGACCAATACTTAGTGCGTTATGCATGGCCATTAAGTTATGGCATGTTCTTCTTTATCTTCTTATCCGTTGTTGTTCTTGGTTATAGCTTCGCTATTGATGATTTTTCTGTAGCCTATGTTGCTCACCATTCAAATTCACAACTGCCAATTTTCTTCAAGATTGCTGCTGTATGGGGTGGGCATGAAGGCTCACTACTATTCTGGGTATTTGCTCTGTCGTGTTGGGCGGCAGCCGTAGCATTCTTCAGTAAAGGGTTGGAAGAGGTCTTTACCGCACGGGTTTTAGCGGTGCTGGCGATGATCACTATTGGCTTTACGCTGTTTATGATCCTCACTTCGAGTCCTTTCGAACGTCTATTCCCGGTACCTATGGAAGGACGTGATCTTAACCCAATGCTTCAGGACGTTGGCTTAATCTTCCATCCTCCTATGTTGTATTTGGGTTATGTTGGTTTCGCTGTTAGCTTTGCTTTTGCTATTGCAGCCTTAATGGGTGGAAGCTTGGATTCTGCTTGGGCACGTTGGAGTCGTCCATGGACACTTGCGGCTTGGATATTCCTTACTGGTGGTATTTCATTAGGTTCTTGGTGGGCTTATTATGAGCTTGGCTGGGGTGGTTGGTGGTTCTGGGATCCAGTTGAAAACGCATCATTTATGCCTTGGTTGATTGGTACCGCGTTATTGCACTCAGTTATTGTCACTGAGAAACGTGCAGCATTCCGTAATTGGACGGTATTGCTCTCTATTTTCGCTTTCTCATTGAGCTTACTTGGTACTTTCATCGTTCGTTCCGGTGTTCTGACTTCTGTGCACTCATTTGCTGCAGACCCAAGTCGAGGTATGTTCATTCTCTTGCTCCTTGGGCTGGCTGTCGGCGGTTCGCTCACGCTGTTTGCGTTTAGAGCCAGTGAGATGAAGAGTCCTGCGCGTTTCGAGCTTAAGTCAAAAGAAACCATGCTATTAGTGTGTAATATCTTGCTTACGGTTGCATGTGGTACGGTTCTTCTGGGTACCTTGTATCCGCTACTTATCGATGCACTAAACATGGGTAAAATCTCAGTAGGACCTCCTTACTTTAACGCCGTGTTTGTACCTATCGTTCTTGTACTATTTGTGTTTATGGGAATTGGTCCAAATATTCGTTGGAAAAAAACTAAGCCTGGCGAGTTAAAGGCGAAGTTATTAGTACCAGCGATTATCGCGACGGTTGTAGGTGCCGCAGCTCCTTTCCTTGCTGATGGTCAATTTAATATCTGGGTTATGTTGGGAGTGGGTACTGCTACATGGGTTACTGCCAGCACATTTAGAGCGGCCCTCGATATCACCAAAGATAAAGATGGTTCGTTTAGCCTTGCCAGAATGGGAAGAAGCCAGCTGGGTATGATCATTGCCCATCTAGGTATTGCCGTATCTGTTGTAGGTGGAACTATGGTTTCAAACTACTCGATAGAGAAGAGTGTACGTATGGGACCTGGGATCAGCCAGGAACTTGCAGGTTATACCTTTAACTATATCGAAACTAAGAATGTTGTTGGTCCTAACTACACTGCTCAACAGGGGCAGGTTGAAGTCACTAAAGATGGTGAGTTTGTTACTCTACTGAGACCAGATCGTCGCCAGTACAATGTTCGTACTATGGATATGACAGAAGCTGGAATCGATTGGGGATTATTCAGAGATCTATACATCACAATGGGTGACCCATTAAGTAGAACTCAGTTTGCTGTTCGTCTTAACTATAAGCCATTTGTTCGCTGGTTATGGTTCGGAAGCATATTTATGATGGTCGGTGGTGTCTTTGCCGCGTCAGATAAACGTTATCGCACAAAGAAAGTAACAGAAGCATCGAAAGCTGATGCAAAAAAAGCAAAATTAGCTACGGCTTAACTTGAATTGGGGCAAGTATGAAGAAGAGGCTAGTACTATTTATTCCGTTGGTATTATTCTTAGTTATGGGAGTGTTTCTTTATAAGGGACTCTTCCTTAATCCACAGAATCTAGACTCTGCACTAGAGGGAAAGCCTATTCCGGCTTTCCAGCTAGAGCGTCTTGAAGATCGTGGTGATGTAATCACAAACGAGAGTTTAAAAGGAAAGGTTTCATTATTAAACGTATGGGCTACATGGTGTCCATCTTGTAAGTATGAACATCCTTATCTAATGAGATTAGCAAGGCAGAATATCTTGCCTATCTACGGTATTAACTATCGTGATGAGCGTGCCATGGCGATTCGCGAGTTAAACCGTCAGGGCGATCCCTATACAGTTAACATTTTCGACCACGATGGCCGCCTAGGGTTAGATCTTGGTGTATATGGTGCCCCGGAAAGTTACCTGGTCGACCATAATGGAATCATTCGCTACCGTTACGCTGGTCCAATCGATCAACGCATCTGGAATGAAACCTTATTACCTATGGTTGAGGAGCTTCAGGCTGCTGCTAAATTGGATGGTGCATCATGAGTAAGATGATTTTTAAGTTTTTCAGCATGATTCTTTTGTCTATGACATTGATCTCATCGGCCTTTGCGACTCCGGTCGATACTTATGAGTTTAAATCTGTCGATAATCAGAAGCGAGCGCTTGAATTAGCTCACTCGCTTCGTTGTCCACAGTGTCAGAATCAAAACCTAATCGATTCAAATTCACCCGTTGCACAAGATCTCCGTTTGGAAGTATATGAGATGGTTGATGCAGGTAAGGCGGATAATGAGATCATTGAGTTTATGACCAGCCGTTATGGTGAGTTCGTACTCTATAAACCAAGAATGGAAGCTAAGACCTATGCTTTATGGTTAGGCCCTATTGCATTACTCTTATTTGGCTTACTGATTGGCTTCTTCTTTATACGTAAACAACGCATAACTGAAGTAGATGAGCAAGAGATTAGTGCGGAAGAGCAAAAAGAGTTAGATAAATTACTTAATCGGAAAGATCAATGAAGAAACGTTTAGCAGGTGTGCTAACGGTTTCGCTGTTGGCGCTAAGTTCTTTATCTGTAACTAGTGCATTTGCGTACCCTGGAATGCAAAAGAAAGCAGAAGCCGGGACTCAGTCCAGTATTGACCTGATTAATGTATTGCCAGAAACGTATCCAATCGACATCGTTCCTTTTAAAGATAGTAAAGGAAGTGCGGTAGATTTTAGTCAATATAAAGGTAAGGTGATCATGGTTAATATGTGGGCTACCTGGTGCCCGCCTTGTGTCCGTGAATTGCCAGCAATCGAGCGTTTATCTACGAAGTTTGATTCTAACGATTTTGAAATCTTGCCTATTTCCATCGATCTTGAAGGTAAAGATAAGGTTGAACCATTTCTTAAAGAGTTAGGAATGGAAGCATTCAACTCTTATTATGATGAAAAGCAGAAGTTAGGTCGTGTTTTTCCACTCGATACGATTCCGGCAACTTTCATCTTAAATAAAGATGGTGAACTATTGGCCTTTGTACGTACTTTTGTCGATTGGGATGATAAAAAAGCCGAAGAGCTGATACAAAGTTTTATCGATAAACCTTAAATAAGCATTATCTTGATTGAAGAAAGGGACCTCTGGTCCCTTTCTTGTATCCATAAATCACGATTAATGAGTGAAATATATCGAAAACGTACTATTAGTAGCCTCTTTGTCCGATATATAAACGTTCGATATGATTATTGAAGTATTCCTTAAAAAATCCCTTGCGCCCTTCCTTAAACTCCCTATAATGCGCATCCACTGACACGGCACAGCAGACCAATCGCTCTTAGCAAACGCTAGGTAGCTCGGGACTTGCAGCAATGTTAGAGAGTTTACTTCTTCGGAATTAGACTCAGGTGACAAGCGCTTTTAAGGGCTTCGGGTTTGATAGGTTTTGACCTTAATGGTTAACAAATCATCGCTTGGAAAACTTCTTAAAATAAGCACTTGACGCCAACAACGGGAAGTGTAAAATACGCCTCCCTAGCCAAGACGAAACGTCTTCGGCAGTTAGTAAGAAACCAGCGACCTAGCGTCAACGGTGGTGCTACCAAGCACCAAGCTCTTTAACAATTCAAAACAAGAAATCTGTGTGGACACTCACAGGTGTTGAGTTATTCGAAATTGTCTTCTGTTCTTCGGAATGTCGACAATCAAAATATTACTCGATGAATGAGTGTTCATAGAATCGAACCTAGTTCGATTCACTATATAAACAGTATAATTCATTGAGCCGATGTCATTTTCGAAAGAGAGTGCATCAAAAAAACTTTAATTGAAGAGTTTGATCATGGCTCAGATTGAACGCTGGCGGCAGGCCTAACACATGCAAGTCGAGCG